>QWCE01000748.1_pt1 | contig 57613 bp, 53 predicted proteins | sample 1972531 | NCBI WGS metagenome assembly QWCE01 (sample SAMN09866716, study PRJNA288562) | Human gut metagenome isolate term4_stool, whole genome shotgun sequencing...
GGCCTGTAGCTCAGCCGGTTAGAGTGCACCCCTGATAAGGGTGAGGTCATAAGTTCAAGTCTTATCAGGCCCACCAGTTGATTATATTGAAAAGATAAAATTTATCTATCTCTTATCTATTTGATTCATCGTATATACTTTTTACCTTATTTTCGTATTATTAATTATTAAAAATTAAATGAATTTGTTGATGTTAAATTTTTTGATTTGTTGAAATATAAATACATCAAAATTTATATTAAAGCATATAAGTTTAGATATAAAATTTATCGGTCGTTAAATTTTTATAATTTTAATAAAAATCTACTTTTTGTCATAATCTCATTTTTACGCGAAAAATAATGAAATTTTATATTCAATAGAATATTAATTTTGTTATAGTTTAACAAATTTGATTGTTAAATTTTGAATTGCTTTTTGAGTTTTTACTTCTTCGTATGCGAAGTTTATACAGTTATTTTCTCATTATCCGTTATGTGGGTTTTTAAATTTCATTATATTGATATAAATAAAATTTTGAATTAAATAGTTGAAATTTAGAGCTGTTTATAAATAAAATTTATTATCCTGTTTCTCATTTTCATCAGCTATAAAGTAAAATTTTGTTAAAATATTATCATGAAAAATCCTTTTTTATCATTAAAATACCGCAATTTCAGAATTTACTGGGTTGGTATGAACGTATCTCTTATCGGCTCTTGGATGCAAACTATAGCACTTCCTTGGCTGACTTTGACTATTACAGGAGATCCTTTTAAAGTAAGTCTGGTTGCTGTTTCACAGTTTATTCCGCCGCTTTTTCTTACTCTATTTTATGGCGCGTTGCTTGATAAATTTAATAAAAAACTTTTGTTAAGTATAGCCCAAATAGGTATGGCAAGCGTTGCAGCGCTTTTTACGATTATGGTTTTTAGCGGGCAAGAAAATTTCAATTTGATACTGATATTGTCACTTATTCATGGAATCTTTATGAGTTTTGATGCGCCAAGTCGCCAGTCGATGATTTATGATTTGATTGATAACAAATGCGATTTACCAAATGCCATTGCGCTGAATTCCATGTCTTTTAATGTAGCCAGAATTTTAGGACCTTCTATTGCCGGTTTTATTATGGCGGTTTTTGGCGTCGGTTGGTGTTTTTTGATAAACGCCATAAGTTTTTTTGCCGTTCTAATCTCGCTGAAATTTATAAAATTTCGCCCTGACGTGATAATAAATCATACCGGAAAACTTGAAATTTGGCGCTCTATAAAAGAGGGCTTTTTATATGTTTTAAATAAGAAAATTTTGCTCGAAGGTCTTTGTATTTTGCTTATAGTGGCTACTTTTATACCAAATTACAATGTTACAATTTCGGCTTTTGTAAAATTTGTGCTTGAAAGAGACGAAACTACATTCGGTTATCTTATATCGTCTGTCGGTGTCGGCGCGTTTTTTGGTGCGCTTTTTGTTGCTGTTTTCGGAAAACTTGGCTCTTACTGGATTTACGTTGTTTCATTTTTTACAGCAATTATTTTATCTTTTATGAGCCTTTTTGAAAATTTTTACATTATCTGTTTTTTAGTGATTTTAACCGGTTTTGGTTTTGTAATTGTAACGGCCAGCACCAATTCGATGATTCAGTTAAATACTAAAAATGAATTTAGAGGGCGCGTGATGAGTATTTATACTTTTGTGTTTCAAGGTTCTACGCCTTTCGGCGCTATGTTTGCAGGATATTTTATAGAGCGATACGGCGCGAAATTCGGGTTTTTTATCAGCGGTGCAGCTGCATTTTTGCTGCTTTTAATGATAATATTCTGTTTTAAAAATAAGATGAGAAGAAAATGAAAGTTGCAGTTATTATTTATGATGGGTTTGATTTACGAAATTTTGCCGAAATTTACGCATTTTTGCACGAAAATTTCGAGCCTGAAATTTGTGCTTTTAAAGAAAATGTAAAAGATTACTTCGGCGTGAGAATAAAAGCCGAAATTTTTTCACAAAGTCTGATTGATTATGATTTTATAGTTGTTTGCGACGGTAAAAGTGAAAATTTAGCTGTTGATGATATTTTTTTATCATGGCTTAGAAGTGCAAATTCTGCTGGTAAAAAAATTTGCTTCGGGCACGCAAAAATTCTTTGCGAAAATGCAAAATTCAGCGATTTTACACATTTTGAAAATTTCGATTTGTCGTTGCTTCAAAAAATTTAAATTGTGCTTTTTAGGCTTAAATTCAATAAATTTTTTAAAGCTGAAAAATTTAAATTTCGCAAATTTCGGCTTTTATTAAAATTTTAAAATTTTAGTCAAAAGCTGTTATAATTACAAAATTTTAAAGGAAAAATGATGAAAAATTTGCAGGAAAATCTTAAACTTTTTTATTTGGGGCTTGAAAACGGTGAGCCGTTTTTGTATAAAAACAAAGACTTGACAACGCATGCTTTAATAATAGGAATGACAGGAAGCGGCAAAACAGGGCTTGGAGTTACGCTTTTGGAAGAGGCTTGTATAGATAATATCCCGTCTATCGTTATCGATCCGAAAGGCGATCTTACAAATCTTGCTTTAAGTTTTCAAAATTTAAGCGCGGATGAGTTTTTGCCTTTTATGGATGAAAATGAAGCCGTAAATAAAGGCATTTCGGTGCAAGAACTTGCAAACGAGACGGCTCAAATTTGGAAAAAAGGATTGCAGAACAGTTATCAGGATATCAGTCGCGTAAAACTTTTTAAAGATTCGGCAGATGTCAGAATTTATACGCCAAAAAGTTCGGCAGGGCTTGGTGTAAGTTTGCTTTCAAACTTTAAAGCGCCGCAAAATTTGGACGATGAAGCGATGAATAATTATGTTTTAAATTTGGCAAGCAGCGTTTTAAGTCTTGCCAAAATCGGAACAGATGATGTAAATTCACCTGAAATGCTGCTTTTAGAACAAATTTTTCTTGAAAATTTTGCAAACGGCAAAGATTTAAGTATAAACGAACTTATAACCCAAATCGCAACACCGCCTTTTGAAAAAATAGGCGTTTTCGATGTGCAAACTTTTTTTCCAAACGATAAACGAATGGCATTTGCAATGAAAATAAATGCGCTTGTTGCAAATCCGTCTTTTAAGCAATGGCTTAACGGTGAGCCTTTAAATATCGGCAAAATGTTGTTTGATGAAAATGGCAAGGCTCGCTGCAACATTTTTACGATTTCGCATTTAAATGATGATGAGAGAATGTTTTTTGTAACAATTTTGCTGAATGAAATGATAAGCTGGATGCGAACAACCGAAGGCACAAGTTCGCTAAGAGCGGTATTTTATATGGATGAAATTTTCGGATTTTTTCCGCCAAGCTCTAATCCGCCAAGTAAAAAACCTATGCTTACACTTCTTAAGCAGGCACGCGCTTTCGGTTTAGGTTGCGTTTTAAGCACCCAAAATCCTGTGGATATCGATTATAAAGGACTTTCAAATATCGGCACATGGTTTATCGGCAGACTTCAAACGGCGCAGGATAAAGATAGAGTTATATCAGGACTTAGCGGCGTGAATGGCGCTGACTTTACCAAAAGTGAAATTTTGGAACTTCTTTCAAATATAGAAAAACGCTCATTTTTGGTAAAAAATATTAATGAAAGCGGGCTAAAAGTGATTTCAAGCCGTTTTGCGCTTAGTTACTTAAAAGGACCTTTGAATGCCGATCAAATCAGTGCGCTGATGAAAAATAAAATTCAAATAAACGTGCCGAAATTTCATAAAAATACGGGCGCAAAACCTATAATTTCAAATGAAATTCCTCAACTTTTTAGCGGTTCGGGCGAGCTTAGCGCAAATTTATATGCCACAGCAAAAATTCGCTATACGGATAAAAATTTGGATTATACAAAAGATATTCATTTATGTTTTGATTTGGATGGCGCTTCAAATGTTGATTGGAGCGAAGCAAGCGACAGAGAAATTGAAAATTTAAGTCAAAGTGATCCTGAAGATGCAAAATTTGAGGAAATTCCAAGTTTTATAAGCAGTCTTAAAAATTTCAAAAATTTGCAAAACGATTTCAAGGAATTTTTATATAGAAACGCAAAATTATCGCTATTCAGTGCACTTGATTTAAACTCAAATCCAAAAGAAAGCAAAGAGGAATTTTATGTCAGATTGAGCGACAGAGCAAATGAAATTTTAGAAAGCAAAACGGATGAAATAACCAAAAAATTTAATAAAGAAAAATCTCGAATTGAAGCTAGAATTCGCACCGCACAGCAAAGGCTTGAAAAAGAAAAGGCAGGAGTTTTAAAAAGCGGAATTGACGCCGCCATAAGCATAGGAACGGCTATTTTCGGCTCACTTTTAGGTTCTCGCTCAAGCTCTATAGGCAAAATCGCAACAAGTGCAAGATCCGCAAATAGAGTGCTGAATGAGCGTAAAGATGTAAAAAATGCAAGCGAAAATTTGGAAGTTTTGCTAAATCAAATGGATGAAATGACCGCAAAATTTAATGATGAAATAAATGAACTAAAAGATAGCCTTGACTTGCAAAAAATCACACTTGACATAAAAGAAATTCTTCCCAAAAAAAGCGATATTTACGATGAAAAAATTTATCTTTTATGGAAAAGTTAGATTAAATTTGCTAAATTTCGCGCTTTGAAAGGTAGAAATGAACGAAAATATTATATGTGTTATTTTGGCTTATCTAATTGGCGGTGTACCGTTTGGCTTGATTTTAGGTAAATTTTTCGGCGGTGTTGATATTAGGGCTTTTGGAAGTCACAGCATAGGCGCTACAAATGTGCTTCGTGTAATAAAAGAAAAAGATCCGAAAAAAGGCAAAATTTTAGCGATTGCGACTGCACTTTGCGATATTTTTAAAGGTGTGATTCCTATTTTAATAGCGCGAGCGTTTGACGTTTCTTTAAATACACAGTGGAGTATGGCGGTTTTTGCAGTTTTGGGACATTGCTTTTCGCCGTATCTTGTTTTTAAAGGCGGAAAAGGCGTAGCAACAGCCGCCGGTGTGCTTGCCTGCTTTGTGCCGGCAGAAGTTGCGATTGCCGTTGTCGGCTGGTTTGTTTGCGGAAAAATGCTTAAAATTTCAAGTCTTGCAAGCCTTGCGGCTGTTCTTTGTTTTGCGGTAGCTCTATATTTCATTCATCCTCAAATGCAAGGCATAAATACCTACGCACCGATTGTTGTGATAATTTTTACAATTATCTATAAACATATTCCAAACATTGTTCGCTTAATCAAAGGCGATGAGAAAAAGGTCATTTAGTGCGGATTTTGGTTGAAAATTTAAAATTTAAAACCGTTATCGGTATTTTAGATTTTGAACGTGAAAAAGAGCAGGAAATTTGTGTGAATGCAAAATTTGAGGCTGACGAGTTTATAGATTATGCTGAAATTTGCAAGGATATTTGCGGAATTTTTAAAAAGCGGAAATTTCGCCTTGTAGAAGATGCTTTAAATTTTTTTGATGATTATTACCGTGTAAAATTTAAAAATTTGAAATATTTTTACATGAAAATTTTAAAAACCGAAATTTTGCCGAATGCCAAAGTCGGCGCTGAAATCGAAAAAAAATATTAAAATTTTTATAATAAATCGATAATTAAAAATATCCGATTTATCCTAAATCCACAAATTTTCTATCTCTATTTTTAAAAACTGCAACTTTATTAAAGCCGAATTTTAAAGCTGTTTTTAATATTTCGTCGTAATTTTGTGCTACTTGTTCAGGACTGTGCGCGTCGGAGCTGAGCGTGATTTTAATTTCAAGTTCCGCGATTTGCTCTAAAAGCACATCGCTTGGATAAATCTCTTTTACAGGTTTTCTAAGACCTGCCGAGTTTAATTCCACTGTCAAATCGGCTTTTTTAATCGCATTTAACGCACTTTTAGCCAAAATTCTGATATCTTTTTTAGGCAAAAATTTAAAAACTTTTATCAAATCCAAATGCCCTAAAATATCAAATTTTCCGCTTTTTGCAAGATTTTCGATAGCCGAAAAATACTCACTGTAAATTTCATCTATATTTTTATCTTTCCAACCGCCGATAAATTCAGGATTATCAAATCCCCATGCATTTAAAAAATGCACCGAGCCGATTAGATAATCCACTTTCCGCGAAATTACGCGTTCATCAATAAATCCGGGCAAAAAATCAACTTCGTAAGCTTTTAAAATTTCGATTTTGCCTTGAAATTTTTCTTTTAATTCGTCAATTAAATTTTCATAAAAATCCATTTGTGAAAAACTCATACGATAAGCTTTGTCAAAATTCATCGGCGCATGGTCGCTAAATCCGAAAATATCAATTCCTTTTGAAATCGCCGCTTTTAAATACTCTTCAGGCTTTCCGTCGGCGTGATTGCAAAGATATGTGTGGTTGTGCATATCAACTTTCATAGCTTATCCTTTTTTGTAATTTAAGCAAATTATAGTAAAATCACGCTTAAAAAAGGAAAATTTTGAAACCTGAACTTTTAGCCCCTGCAGGCAATCTCAAAAAACTGAAAATTGCACTGAAATTTGGCGCAGACGCAGTTTATGCGAGTGTCGGTTCGTTTTCGCTAAGAAAAAGAAGCGCAAAAGAATTTACTAAAGAAAGCTTTATTGAAGGCGTATCCTATACTCACGCGCACGGCAAAAAATTTTATGCCACATTGAATGCTTTTCCGTTTAATGCTCAAATAAAAGGCATTGAAAATCATATAGAATTTTTAAATGAAATAGGTGTAGACGGCGTAATAGTGGCAAGCGTCGGCGTTATAAATTTGGTAAAAAAGCTTGCGCCTAAGATGTTAATTCATATTTCGACACAGGCCAATGTTACAAATTATTTGGACGCAAAATTTTATTATGAAATGGGTGCTTCAAGAATCGTTCTCGCGCGCGAAATTACATTAAAAGACGCGCTTGAAATTAAAAAAATGCTGCCGGGTCTGGAGCTTGAAATTTTCGTGCATGGCTCGATGTGTTTTGCTTACAGCGGCAGATGTCTGATTTCAGCGGTGCAAAGCGGGCGTTTCAGCAATCGTGGAAGTTGTGCGAACGATTGTCGTTTCAAATATGAGCTTTATGCTAAAGATCCGCAAAACGCAACTCTTTTTCGCCTTGAAGAGCGCGAAAATGACGGCACATACATAATGAATTCCAAAGATTTGAATCTTATATCTTACATTAATGAAATTGTCGCCACAGGTGCGATAGACAGTCTAAAAATTGAAGGTCGCACAAAAAGCGAATATTATGCTGCCTGCACGACAAATGCTTATAGAATGGCAATCAACGATGCTTTTGCCGGAAATTTCAAGGCTGAAATTTACGAAGCTGAAATTGCAACTTTGAAAAATCGTGGTTTTAGTGAAGGATATCTATTTCATCATCCTTATGAAAGAGCAGATACGCAAAATTTAGACACTTCTTTGGTACAAGGAAGCAAACAGGTTGAGGCTTTTAGCGAGGACGGCGAGCTTTTTGCCGTTAAAGGTAAAATCATGCCTGGAGTTGAGTATGAAATTTTTTCACCTTTCGGCACTGAAATTTCAACTGCTAAAAACGAAATAGGTGAAATTTATGAAAAAAATGGTAAATTTTATATGAAATTTGATAAAATCTTTACACAAACAAATAAACAAATGAGTGAAATTCACAGTGGAAACCTGAATTTAATTAAAAGTGTCGCCAAAACATGCGAATTTTGCTTTTTAAGAAAGGATGAAAAATGAAATTTGTTTCTATTATTATGGGCTCAAAGAGCGATTATGAAGTTGTTAGCGAGTGCGCCAAAATTTTAAAAGATTTCGGTGTGGCATATGAAATGATTATAAGTTCGGCACATCGCAGTCCGAAACGTACAGCCGAATATGTCGCAAATGCCGAAAAAAAAGGCGCACAAGTTTTTGTATGTGCAGCCGGAATGGCGGCTCATCTGGCAGGAGCTGTTGCTGCGAACACTACAAAGCCTGTAATCGGAATCCCGATGGGTGGCGGAGCGTTAAATGGGCTTGACGCACTTTATTCGACAGTTCAAATGCCAGGAGGTATGCCTGTGGCTACTATGAGTATCGCAAAAGCCGGAGCCAAAAATGCGGCTTATTTTGCATTGCAAATTTTGGCTTTAAGTGATGAAAAACTTGCTGAAAAACTAATCGAATACCGCAAAGATGCGACAAAAAAAATAGAGAACGATTCAAAAGAGATTGAAGTTCTGCTTTAATTTTTGAATTATTTAAAAGGCGCGAAATTTTAAAAATTTTTGCACCTTTTAAAATTTCGACAATTTACTATTTTTTCAAAAATATCAATATTCATACGACACTTTTGAAAATGATGTCGCAAAAAGGCAAAATTTTAAAAAGAAATATAAAATTTTATTATCAATAACATTTTTATCAATTATTACATTAATTTCCATTTTTTATGAGATTTTGTTTTAAAGAGTTTAAATATTTAAGCGATGATGAAATTTTAAAAAATTTCTTATATAATGCTTTTTTTTGAATAAAATTGAATATGATGATTACGGAAGGCTTCCTTCAAAATTTTACTTTATAAGAAAATCCTACAAATTATGAAATTTTAAAAACACTTAAATAAATAGTTCATAATTGCAGTTGATACAAAGCAGGAAAAGTTTATATATTTTATTAATAAGGAGCAAATTATTAGTGAGAGGTATTTATCTTTAGACGGTTATTATGCGCTGGATGGGATAAGTTATTATCTTTGTGGATAGAAAAGCAAACCAAGCGATATAATTAATGAAAAGTATTCAATATTGGCTGTTTTTATAAAATATAATAAAAAGTGTTGAAAGCGAAAATTTATAAAAATTTTTATAATTTCTATATTTGTGTTATATAGTTTTTGCATTATATTACTATTTGCAATGGTATATATGCTGAAATTTTATTACAAAAAATTTACAAAAATGTAAATAACAATAAAAAACCAACCGACAATGAAAATTCATAAAAATAATTTTGCTTTAAAATAATACATAAATCAAAATTTTTAAATTTTTAAATTATCCGCTATCAAAAACATCAAAATTCCAATTATCAACATAAATGCAAGTCCTAAAAATTCTATATAAATTGTCAGTTTTTTAAATTTCAAATTCGTTATTTTATTTACACCGGCTCCAAAAATAGCGGCCAAAAATATTACAAAACTCATTCCTAATCCCATAAATAGTGCACTTATAAAAGCTGTCAAATAACTTCCGACATTAAAAGCAAGTAAAAAAGCTAAAATTGTTCCAGGGCATGGAATTATGGCTGAGGCTAAAGCTATAAACCACTCTTCTTTGTTTTTAGAGTTGAATTTTATGTTTTTAAATTTTAAATCATTGTGATTTATATTGTTTGAAATTTTAAATTTTGAATTGCTAAAAATTAAACTTTCAGGTTCTTTTATAGTGGAACAAATTGCACATTTGCACTCTTTTGTATGAGTATTTGCCCGTTCTTTTATTTTTTTAAAAAACATGAAGATTGCAATTAAAATTATCATAACGGCTGAAATTTGAGTTGTTATTTTAATGGCGTTTGGCGAGATGCTTCCTGAGATTAAATCTACGAAAAACAGAGTTGTCACAACGACGAAAAAGGCTCCGGCAACGTGAAAAAAACCTATTTTCAAAGAAAATAAAAAACTTTTCATATAATTTCCGCCATTTGCTAAAAAGTAGCTTGTAGTTAAAATTTTGGCATGTCCAGGACCTGCCGCGTGAAAAAATCCATACAAAAAAGATATGGATATCACGCTTATCAAAATCTTTATATCTAAATTCTCAGCACTTTTTATAAAAATGGCTTTTAATTTTTCAAGTGAGTTTATAGCGCTTTGATTGATGAAATTTGGCTTTTTTGTATTTTCGCTACCGTTTTGTTTTACAGGCTCATCCAAACTTTTTTGCGTTTTGTGTTCTATTTGATCGGTTATGAAAAGCGCAAAATTAGCATTTAAATTTGAATTAAACTCAATATAAAAATTATCATCTATTTTTTTATGGCCAGAATTTAAAAAGGTAAAATTAAAAAATCCGTTTTTATCACCAGCCGTTGTTTTTAAAACTCGATTGTTTTGAATTTTAATGCCCACTTTTTGCCGAAATTTAAAAACAATTTTTCCATTTTCCATAACCATCTTTACATCACTGAAATTTCCTTTAATTGTATTTGCAGTTCCGTTTTTATCATACCATTCGAAATTCATTAGAAAATTTTTATTTGATATGTAGTTCAGCATAGCGAAATTTACATCGTCAAGTTCATTTTTATCAAGTTTTGAATTGGAATTAAAATCATAACTTTCCAATGTCAAATCGGTGAAATTTTTTGAAAATATCCAAGAAACTTCAATATCTTCGAGAGTATCCTGTGAAACATTAAAATTTAAAAGAATATGTGCAGTAGGCGTCATCAAAGCACATAAAGCGCAGGCTAATATTTCCGTTTTTAAAAATATCAGCAAAATTATCAATATTCTCATTTTAAGTCCTGTTTTATTGTGTTTATATGAAAGATAAGGTTTTATTTTAAAATTTAAACTTTTAAAAAGTCTTTTTTGTTTATGTTTTTAAATCAAACGTTGCGGTGATAAAAATATTTTTCAAAATAGACTTTTTAACGATTCCAAAAACCTTTATCAAAAAAAATCGAAACGAAGTATATCTAAAGCAACTTAGTTGCAACTTAATTTTAAGCAACCAAGTCGCATTTTATAAAATACAAAAAAGGTAAGAATGCGGCATTATCTCTAAAATAATGCAATAACAAGAATCTTAGCTATTACTTATAATTAAAGACAAAAATTATGGCGTAAAAGATTTATTTAAAAATTTGGAAAATTTTTAAATAAAAAAATAAATTTTCAGATAAAGCCTGTTTTTATTGAAATATGAAAATTTGCTTATGAAATGTTGTAAGATAAATTTTAAAAAGCTATGCAAGAGATTTTAAAAATTCAGACAAAATTTTGCTTTTTGTATGTAAATATTTTGCGTAGCTTCTACTTTAACAAATATTATAAAAATGATTTAGCGGTCCTGCTCCATGTCCTAAATCCAACGAATTTTCAATAGCTCCTTGAATATATTTTTTTGCATTTTCCACAGCTTCGTTCATTTTGTGTCCAAGCGCAAGATTTGAAGCGATTGCCGAGCTTAGTGTGCAGCCAGTGCCGTGCGTGTTTTTGGTGTTTATAAATTTCGTTTTATACTCAAAAAATTTACCTTCAAAATATAAAAAATCGCTTGTACCATTTTTGTGTCCGCCTTTTATAAGTACTGATTTTGCGCCTTTTTTCGCAATTATAAGAGCTGAATTTTTCATATCGTTTTCATTTGAAATTTTAGTGTTCGTTAAAATTTCAGCCTCCGGGATATTTGGCGTGATAATATCTATTACGTCAAGCATTTTTGAGAGCAAATTTTCTCTTTCACTCATCAGATTAAAGCCGTTTTTTGCTTGCATTACCGGATCTAGCACAACGTTTTTTGCGCTGAATTTCGCTAATTTTTCGGCTACGATTTGCATTATTTCTGCATTTGGAAGCATTCCGATTTTTACGGCTTTTGGCACGATATCTTCAAAAACAGCCTCAATTTGATCTCCAACAGCTTGCGCGCTCATATCGTAAGCATTTATGACGCGAAACGTGTTTTCCGCCACTACGCTTGTTATCACGCTCATACCGTAAAGTCCGTGCGCGCAAAATGTTTTTATATCGGCCTCAATGCCGGCTCCACCGCTGGCATCGCTTCCTGCAATCGTTAAAACCGGAATCATTTTATATCTACACAGATATATTTTTTTTGCATATATTCTGCAATGCCGTATTTACTGCCTTCTCGTCCAAGTCCGCTCATTTTTACGCCGCCAAATGGTGCCACTTCATTGCTGATTAATCCTGTATTTACACCGACCATTCCGTATTCAAGCGCTTCACTTACTTTTGTGATTGTGTTTAAATTTTCAGTGAAAATGTAGCTTGCAAGACCGTATTTTGTGTCGTTTGCCTGATTTATAACATCGTCTATATTTTCAAATTTAAAAATAGGGCAAAGAGGACCGAAAATTTCTTCTTTGGCAAATTTCATTTTACTTGTGGCGCCGTTTAGAATAGTCGGCTCAAAAAATGTTCCGCCAAGTGTGCTTCTTTTTCCACCAAGCAGGCATTTAGCGCCTTTATTCAGCGCATCTTTTATAAGTTCTTCCACTTTTTCTACTGCGCTTTCATTTATCAGCGGTCCGAAGTCAGTGTCTTCTTTTATACCCTCGCCGATTTTCATCTCTTTTACTTTTTTTACGAGTTTTTCGCAAAGTGCATCGTATATACCGCTTTGCACATATACGCGGTTTGCGCAAACGCAAGTTTGACCTGAGTTTCTAAATTTGCTGGCAATTACGCCATCAACCGCTTTTTGTAAATTGGCGTCATCAAATACAATCACAGGCGCATTTCCGCCAAGCTCAAGCGAGATTTTTTTGATTGTTTTTGCTGATTTTTCATAAATTTTGCTTCCAACTTCGGTTGAACCGGTAAAAGTGATTTTTCGCACAGTATCGCTTTTGCAAAATGCGTCTGAAATTTCGCTTGCGTCGCCATTTACTATTATAAAAACATCGTTTGGAATTCCTGCTTTTTGTGCCAAAATTTGTAAAGCATAAGCGCTAAGCGGTGTAGCGCTTGCCGATTTTACTATCATCACACATCCGCAAGCAAGTGCAGGAGCTGCTTTTCTTGTTATCATCGAGCTTGGAAAATTCCAAGGAGTAATGGCGGCGCAAACGCCGATCGGTTGGTTGATTACAAATAGTTTTTGTGTTTGTTTCAAAGGCGTTAGAATGTCGCCGTCTATTCTTCGGCACTCTTCTGCGAACCATCTTACAAAACTTGCCGCATAATCAATTTCGCCGCGCGCTTCTTTTATAGCTTTGCCTTGCTCAAGTGTCATAATTTCGGCAAGCATTTCGCGGTTTTGCACTATTTTTTCGTGCCATTTCAGCATTATATCGCTTCGTTGGAGCGCGTTTAAGTTTGCCCACTCCTTTTGCGCTTTTTGCATCCCGGTTAAAATTCGTGAAATTTCGTTTGCATTTGTCTTTTTTATAAAAGCTAAAATTTCACCATTTGCCGGATTTTTGACTGCGAAATGATTTTCGCATTCTTTAAATTTTATGTCCGCGTGCTTTAAGAAGTCTCTAAAATTTTCCATTTTTTCTCCTTATTCAGTTTTTAAAATTTGTAAAATAATTTTTGAAATTTGCGCGTTAAATTCGTCTGTTATAGAACTTGTTCCGTTTAAATTCCGCCCTGTTTGATAATTTAAATTTGTTGTGTAATCTTTTGTATTTCCATTATTTTTTATGCGTATAAGAAGTGAAACCTGCGCGTCGTAAATGTAGCTGTTTGTGCGGTAGTCGTAGTCGTCATCGTTAAAATACACAGGAAATCCCATACCGACTCCAATTCCGCTGTATCTGTATCCGCCAAAGCCGAAGCCGACCGAGCCGTAAAACGGATTCGGGTCTTTTACGATTTTACGGCGAAAATAGTTTAAATTTCCTTTAATTACAAAATTTGCCGCATTTTCATCGCTTAATTTGTAACCTGCTTTCTGTAAGTTAAAACTTAAAGCTTTTGTTAAATTGGAATCAAAATTGCTTGTATTTGTAAAATTTACAAAAGCGGTTTTATCGGTTGGAAATTCGCTTATAAAAACAGGTTGAGACAACTCCACAACGCCAAGATTTTGAGAATTTTTGCCGGCGCATGCATCTAAAAATAAAATAATAAAAAGAGCAAAAAATAAAGTGTTTAAGTTTTTCATAAATTTCCCTTTTTGCAAAATTTATGAAATTTTACTACGAAATTGTTAATTTTTGGCGAAATTCCATTGTGAAATTTCGCCGAAGTTTTTATTTTGTCAGTTGTTTATCTTGCCCAAAATATGGAGATTTTGGACCGTAAAGCAGGCAATCGTTGCAATTTTGTCCTAACAATGAAAACATAGCGGGACCGCTTAAATCATAAGCTGCATCTCCTACATCGTTTGCAACCTGAGCTATTGCAGCTATTATTACATTGGCTAAAAGTCCGCCCAGTCCGCCGCTACTGCTGTCATTTGAGTTTTGAACGGCAAGAAAATATTTTTGCCATAAAGTTGCGCCTGTTTTTGCATCTTTCAGTGTAGCATTTACACCGACTTCAGTTGAGCTGTTTATCAATTTATAGTTTGCACCGTATCTATCTATATGAAGATATAAAATGGCATCCGCGCCGAAAATATCACGTAGTTTATCGAGTGAAATTTTAGCTATATCATCAGCTTCATAAACGCCGTTTGCTTTAAAAGTATCATTTACAAGTGCAGGTGAAAATACATAATATCCGGCTTCCGATAACGGCGCTACAGAATTTGCCAAAACAGCGGCCGCTCCTTTTACTTCAGTTGTTTCATTTGTAGGCATTAAAACTAAAATAGATTTCGGTTTTGCGCTTTGAAGCGCGCTGTAATCATAAACTTTAGGTTGTGCACAACCTGCAAAAAACAGTGCCAAAAAAGCAGGGATTAAAATTTTAAAATTTTTCATTTTCTGTTCCTTTTTTGGTTTTTATGATTTTTTAAAAACGTGACAAAATTTGCGCTTTCAGGGTAATTTTCAACCTCTTTTGTAAAATAAAAATCAGATTTTTGTAAATTGCCGATATTATTATACAAAAGTCCAAGATGAGCGTAAATTCCTGGAGCTACAGACATATTTTTTTCATAAGCTTTTTGTACTACATTTTCAAGATCTGCGATTTGTTCGTTTATATCGCCGGTTTCATTGAAATATTCATATAAAACTCTATTAAAATCACCATGATAATACATAGCTTGACGCGAATTTCCTGCGCAGCCGGCCATAAAAATCACGGCAAAAATTACTAAAAACAGTTTTTTCAATTTTATTTCCTTATTTCAAAAGTCCGCTATTTTCTACGCCGATAGCCAGATTATCCACAGCTTCTCTTATGGCAAGAGAAAGCACTTTGCCGTTTAATGTCGAATCATATCCTGCAGTTCCTCCAAAGCCGATAACTTCGCGGTTTGATAATTCGTATTCCCCGGCACCGCTTGCAGTAAATACAACTTCACTGGTTGTGACATTGACTAAATTTAGAGTTACTTTTGAATAAGCTGTTTGAGTTTTTCCGCGTCCTAAAATTCCAAAAAGTTGATGATCGCCTGTAGTTTTACGTCCAAACTCAACGATATCACCTGTTACTACATAATTTGCACCTTTTAAATTTTGCGCTTTTTTAGAAATAGTCGCTTCTTCACGAAGAGCACGCATATTTGTGCGGTCCATTACGGAAAAACGTCCGCTTTGTTGCAAGTTTGAAATTAAAATGGTTTGCGCTTGATTTCCAAGGCGATCTTCGCCGTCTGAAAAAATGCCGTTGTTATAGCTTGATTGATTACTGAATCTTCCAACGGAAACTGACATTTTAACGCCGCTATATGGAATTTGTGCCGATTTTACGGCTTCAGTTTGCACAGCGCGTGATTTTTCACTGGCGCAGCCGCCTAAAAGTGCAGTTATGAGCACCAATAAAAAGATTTTAAATTTCATAACATCTCCTTAAAATTGAAATTTTAAGATTTTAGCGAAAACTGTATAAATTTCAGATAATAATAAATTTTTTAAAAATAAATACTTTTAAATGGCAAAAATGTAAAATGAAAATTTTTTTGAAAATTGTCAAAATTTAATAAATTAAAAAAACCAGGCTCAATTAATTACGATAAAAATTCCATTATTATAAATGATTATTCAAGACTTTTGTTTTTATACATACTTTTTATTTATGAAAAACTTAATTGCATAGATTTTGTTTATAGCGATTTTTATTGATATTTTCGAATTAATAAAATTATATCTGAATAAAGATTTTAAGTTTATATTACAAACTATGAAATTAATACTGTTTGCGTTGATTTTTCTTATATATAGCAAGGATACAGATATATAAAAAATTGATAATTTTTTAATAGTTTAAATTATTAAAAAAGTAGGCTTGCCAAAATCTGATTAAGTAAAATTTAATATAAAAATTAAAATTTTAGTTTTTATATAATTTATTTATATCGAGTTTAAAGTCCGAATCTGATAAGCGCCGAACCCCAAGTAAAGCCGCCGCCGAATGCATCAAGCAAAATTAGAGAGCCGTTTTTCAGGCGCCCGTTTTCATAAGCTTCATTTAGTGCTATAGGAATTGAGGCTGAGCTTGTATTGCCGTATTTGCCAACTGTAACAACACATTGATCATCTGTAAAATTCAGTCTGTTTTTTACTGCTTCTATGATTCGTAAATTAGCTTGATGCGGAACAAAAAGATCGATTTCTTCAGGTTTTACATTGTTTTTTTTTAAAATTTTAACTACATCATTTGAAAGCGTTTGCACGGCAATTTTAAAAACTTCATTGCCTTTCATATGTAAAAAACCTAAATTTTCATCAGCCATATCTTTTATGTTTGAATTTTTTGTCGGCGTCATTAAAAGTTCGGCTTTATTTCCATCGCTTGCCGTATGAATGTCGATTATGCCGTAAGGTTTTGAAATTTCACTGTTTTTATTATCTATACAGCTTAAAACAGCCGCACCTGCGCCATCTCCAAATAACACACACGTTGCACGGTCTTTCCAATCTACAATAGAACTTAATTTTTCAGTTCCTATTATCAAGACATTTTTTTTGGCGCCACTTTTAATTAACGCAGAACCGATTTCAAGCAAATAAATAAAACCGGAGCAAGCTGCACTTATATCAAATGCTGTTATACCTTTATTTAATCCAAGTTTTTCTGCGGTTATACAGGCTGTTGACGGCATACAAAAAAAATCCGGTGTAATAGTTGCGCAAATTATCGCGTCAATTTCTTCTTTTGAAATTCCGGAACGAGAAATTGCTAAATCAGCGGCTTTTGCTGCCATATCGCCGGCGGTTTCATTTTTTGCTATATGACGAGTGTGAATTCCTGTTCGTTTGACAATCCATTCATCACTTGTTTCTACCATTTTTTCAAGATCGAAATTAGATAATTCATATGGCGGTACATAAGCACCTATTGAAAGCATAGCCGCATTTTTCATTTGTGCTACTCGTTTTTGAATTTTTCAAGTTCGTTTGAAATTACTGAATTGATATTTGAATTTGAAAATTTTAAGGCTTGGAAAATCGCATTTTTTATGGCTTTTGGCGTGCTTTTGCCGTGACTTATGATAACGCAATTTTTAACTCCCAAAAGTGGTGCGCCGCCGTATTCATCATAGTCTGTGTTTTTTCGCACTATTTTAAATACTTTTTTCATAAGCACCGCTCCAGCGATTGCTAAAGGTGATTTTTTAACTTCTTTTTTTATAAGTTTGTTCATTGCATGAGCAACGCCTTCGCTTGATTTTAGAGCTATATTTCCTACAAATCCGTCACAAACTATAACATCCATACTTCCATCAAAAATTTGACTTCCTTCAGCATTTCCGACGAAATTCTTCATTTTTTTTAAAAGTTTAAATGCTTCTTTTGTAACTTCATTTCCTTTGCCGTCTTCTTCGCCGTTTGATAAAATTCCAATTTTAGGTTCTTTTATGCCCATAACTTCTTTGGCATAAGCTTCACCCATAACACCGAATTGAAAAATATGCTCGGCTTTACAATCTACATTCGCACCGACATCAAGTAAAAGTGTGCGTGTACCAGTTGAAGTTGGCATAAGTGTTGCAATAGGCGGGCGAGCGACATTTTTAAGTCTGCCGACGCGTAAAGTCGCTAAGCTCATTGTAGCGCCGCTGTGTCCTGCTGAAACTACAGCTTGACATTCGCCGCTTCTTACAAGTTCAACAGCTTTATATATGCTACTTTCCTTGTGTCTTAGAACATTTGTAGCGCCTTCTTTCATTTCGAAAATTTCATTCGATTGTATGAATTTTACGCGATTGATAAACTCTTTTGGTACAAATTTTTCCATTTGTGCCTGATCGCCTACTAAAAACGCTGTAAATTCGCGCTCTTTAAGAGCATCTATTGTGCCTTCTATTATCGGCTCACAGCCGAAATCTCCACCCATTGCATCTATTGCAACACAAATCATACTAGTATTCGCCTGTTTTAGTGTTGATTCTATGTGGTAATTTCCAACTTCCGTCTTTGTCTTTAACAGGAATTGGCAAGCTTACTTTATAGTGTGTGCGTCTTTTTGCTGCACGAGTTTTACTAACTCTTCGTTTTGGAACTGCCATTTTTCTTCTCCTTTATAAATTTTTACATTTATCGCAATAGAAATATCCGCTTTTGTAAGCTTCTATCTCACTTTGTAAAATTTCATCCAAATTGATGACACCATTTAAAAATTCTATCACATCGCTAATTTCATGGTTATCATCTTTAAAAATCCCGTTACTTAAAATTAAATTAACTGTTTCGTTTATTTTAAGATTAAAATTTTCGCCGCAACGATCGCAAATATATGCCAAAATACCATCTAATCTGCCTTTTAATTCGCAAATATTTTGACTTTTTTTTATGATTTCACCTGTAAATTTCACACCGTTTTCTGATATATCAAATTTATACGGTTGGTGTGAAATTTTACTGAAATTTATTAACAAATTTCTCTTCCTGCAAAGAAAAATGCGATTTCATTTTTAGCGTTTTCTTCACTATCACTGCCATGAACCGCATTTGCATCTATACTTTCTGCAAAATCGGCTCTTATTGTTCCTGGCGCCGCTTTTTTAGGATCTGTTGCGCCCATCAGTTCACGATTTTTAGCAACTGCATTTTCACCTTCCAAAACCATAACCACAACAGGACCGCTTGTCATATAATCTACTAAATCATTAAAGAAAGATCTTTCTTTATGAATGGCATAAAATTGACTTGCATCACATTTTGAAAGTTTGATTTTTTTAGCTGCAGCTATTCTTAAACCTGCACTTTCAAATCTATCTATAATTTTGCCTATAACACCTTTTTTCACGGCATCAGGTTTTATTATTGATAATGTTTGTTGCATAAAAAGCTCCTTAAAATTTTTAAAAAGATGAGATTATATCAAAAAAAGTATAAATTTTTATTTAAGCCCGAATCGGGCTTAAATTTTAAGCAACTACAGGTGTGTCGCCTTTGCGCAAATCAGCGCCTATTTCTTTTCTGCTTGGTTGTCCTGCTGTTACATCGCTCCATACAATACAGCCGTCTGTCGGACAAGCGTTCGCGCATGCAGGCTCATCATTGTGACCTACGCACTCTACGCATTTATCTGCAAATACATAATATATATCTTCGCCTGTCGGATTTTCGCTGTCATCTACGATAGCACTTACCGGGCATTCATCTATACAAGAACCACATGCGATACAAATATCAGTTATTTTAACTGCCATTTTCTCTCCTTAAAAAATATTTCGTAAATATACCAAAAATTTTTTAATATTTTATAAAATGATAAAACAGTGGAAAAAATTTTGATGTGTTAAAATGATAAAAATTATCTTATCAAAATTTTTAGATTCAAAATCTTATTTAAGTTTAAAAAAGTAAAAATTAGTTATAATTTCAAAAATTCAAAATTATTTAAGGAAACGAAATGGTAAATGATATTGAAAAGCTCGATTTACAGGGCATTAAACAAGTTTTTCATAATCTTAGTTATGATGAATTATTAAAGCATGAAATTGCAAAAAAAGAGGGTAAAATGACGAAAATGGGCGCATTTTCCGTCGATACCGGAATTTTTACCGGCAGAAGCCCTAAAGATAAGTATTTCGTCAAACAAGATCCAAGTAAAAAATTCATTTCGTGGGGTAAAATTAATCAACCTATCACAGACGAACTTTTCAATAAACTTTTAAAAACAGCAAAAAAACAACTTTCAAATAAAGATATTTACATTCAAGATGCATATTGCGGCAGCAGTCTGGATAGTCGAAAAAGCGTGAGATTTGTAACTGAAGTTGCTTGGCAAGCGCATTTTGTAAAAAATATGTTTATACGTCCGAATAAAAATGAGCTGGAAAATTTCAAACCTGATTTCGTTGTTTATAATGCTTGCAAATGTGCAAATAAAGATTATAAAAAAGACGGTTTAAACAGTGAAGTTTTTGTAATTTTCAATATAGAAAAAAATGTTGCCGTAATCGGTGGAACGTGGTATGGCGGCGAAATGAAAAAAGGTATTTTTTCAATGATGAATTACTGGCTTCCGCTATCAGGTAAAATGAGTATGCATTGTTCTGCAAATGTCGGTAAAAGCGGCGATGTGGCACTATTTTTCGGATTAAGCGGAACAGGAAAAACAACGCTTTCTACAGATTCTAATCGAAAATTAATCGGTGATGACGAGCATGGTTGGGATGATAACGGTATATTTAATTTTGAGGGTGGCTGCTATGCTAAATGTATAAAATTAAGCAAAGAAAATGAGCCTGAAATTTACGGCGCTATTAAAAAAGATGCACTTTTAGAGAATGTAGTTATAAATGACGGTGTTGTGGATTTTAATGACAGCTCAAAAACTGAAAATACGCGCGTAAGCTATCCTATCGAGCATATTTTAAATCATGAACCAAGCTTAAAAGCAGGCCATCCTAAAAATATAATTTTTCTAACGGCTGATGCGTTTGGAGTTTTGCCTCCTGTTGCAAAACTTACAAAAGATCAAGCAATGTATTATTTTTTAAGCGGATATACTGCAAAAGTAGCAGGTACCGAAAGAGGAATTACAGAACCGGTTGCCACTTTTTCAGCTTGTTTCGGGGAACCTTTTATGCCGCTTCATCCAACCGTTTATGCAGGTCTTCTGGGTAAAAAAATCGATAAATACGATGTTAACGTTTATCTTGTAAATACAGGCTGGAGCGGAGGAGCCTACGGTATCGGCAAAAGAATGAGTATAAAAGCTACTAGAACTTGTATAAATGCAATTCTTGATGGTTCGATAAAAAAATGCGAATTTGAAAATTTTGAAAAATTCAATCTTTCAATTCCAAAAAAATTGACAGGTGTAGAGACAAAACTTCTAAATCCTATAAATACTTGGAACAATAAAGAAGATTTCTTAAAAATGCGCGATAAATTGGCTAAAATGTTTATCGAAAATTTCAAACGATACGAAGATGTAAAAGAAGGCGTAGAATTTGCAAAAGCAGGTCCAAAAGCTTAAATTTTGGGCAATTGTCATCGGAATTTTGTTTGCAATTTACGGTTGCAATGAAATTCCAAATGACGCCAAAGAAGCAAGCGAGAGCAAAAGCGGTCTTTCGTTTTATCAAAATCCTCTTGATTATTTAAATGATATACGCACGGATGTCGGTCTAAATACGCTTACTGCTGATTATACTCTTGAAATCGCTGCACAAAATCACGCAAAATACGTTGTAGCAAATAATGAAATTTCTCACGACGAAACAGCAGGAAAAATAAATTTTACCGGTATAACTCCACAAGATAGAGCTTTTGCAGCAGGATTTAATTCAAGCGTAATTGAAAATTTTTCGTATAATGCAGAAGATATGAAAATGGCGATTGATAGTCTTATGAGCGCGATTTATCATCGTTTCGGATTTTTAGATTTTCATATAGACAGCGTTGGAATCGGTTTTGCGGATGATAATAAAATTTCAAGTTATGTATTTGAAATGGGAAATTCAAATGTAGAAAATTTTTGTAAAAAAGGTGTAAACGAAAACGGTTTTGGCGAGTTTGTATTCGGATTTTGCAAAGATAAAAAACTTGCAATGCAAAAGAAAAATTTTTTACAGGCGCAAGATTTAAATTTTATCGATTACGTCGTCTATCCAAATAACGAGCCGGCTCTTGCGATTTTTAACGGTGAAATTCCTGATCCTATGCCTAAATGTAAAATTTTATCAACTCCTGTGAGTATAGAATTTAATAAAAATGCGGGTAATATTGAAATGCAGGATTTTAAAATTTTTAATCAAAACGGCGACGAACTTAAAAATACTGAAATAATTGATAAAAACAACGATATAAATGGACGATTCAGCCAATTTCAATTTGCCGTTTTCAGCAAAGAAATTTTTGATTTTGACAGCACTTATAAAGCGCAGTTTGATTATACGCAAAACGGCGAAGCGAAAAGAATAGAATGGGAATTTAAAACACAAACTCCTAAAAATCATTATTTTGTCGTAAACGGCGGCGAAAATTTGGCGCTTTTGCCTAATATGACTTATGATATTTTTGTGCGCCCAAGTGATTGTAATGATGTATTTAAAAAATTTAAAATAAGTTATTCAAATATGCAAAAACCTGAAATTTCAGGGCTTTTCGGTAATATTTTGCGTGTAAATTTAAACGGCGCTAAAGGCGCTAAAGCTGAAATTTCGCTTGATAGCGGCAAAACTTTAAAACTTTTTTTGAAAGAAAAGTCGCCTAATTATAGTGATAATCGTATAAAATTAGGTATTTTTGCAGGAATTTCAGGTATTATTTTAGTTTTTATGATTATAAAAAGGAGAAAAAATGCAAAAACTATGGGAAGGTCGTTTTAGCGAAGCCAGCTCCGCACTTTTGGAAGAATTTAACGCATCCATAAATTTTGATAAAAAACTTTATAAAGATGACATTGAAGGTTCTATTGCGCATTCTTCAATGCTTGCAAATTGCGGAATTTTAAGTAAAGATGAAGCGGATAAAATCAAAAACGGATTAAATCAAATTTTAAACGAAATTGAATCAGGAAATTTCGAGTTTAAAATTTCCGATGAAGATATTCATATGGCAATTGAAAAACGTTTGGCCGAAATTATCGGCAAAGATACAGCAGGCAGACTTCATACCGCAAGAAGCAGAAACGATCAGGTGGCGACTGATTTTCGTCATTTTTGTATGCGTGAAAATTTGGCTATAGCTGAGCTTTTGCGTACTTTTGTAAAAGCGCTTGTAGAAATTGCGGAAAAAAATATACAAACCCTAATGCCGGGATTTACTCATCTTCAACACGCCCAACCTATAAGTTTGGCAGAGCATTTACTTGCTTACGCATTTATGTTTAAAAGAGATTTTGAAAGATTTATTTCAAGTTATGAAAGAAATAATTTTTCGCCGTTAGGATCGGCTGCGCTTGCAGGCACGCCTCATATGATAGACCGTTTTGAAACGGCTAAATCGCTTAATTTTAACGCACCTATTCCAAATTCAATGGACGGTGTCAGTGATAGAGATTTCGCGCTTGAAATTTTATTTAATATAAGTGTAGTTTTTACGCATACATCAAGACTTTGTGAAGAACTTATTTTATGGAATTCTCAAGAGTTCGGGTTTATAACTATAAGTGACGCTTTTTCCACAGGAAGCTCTATAATGCCGCAAAAGAAAAATCCGGATGTTGCCGAACTTATTCGTGGTAAAACAGGGCGGGTTTATGGAAATTTAATCTCTCTTTTGACGACGATGAAAGGACTGGCTTTAGCTTATAATAAAGATATGCAGGAAGATAAGGAGTGTGTTTTTGATAGCGTAAAAGAGGTGCATACTTCTGTTGTGATTTTGCGTGAAATGTTAAAAACAGCGAAATTTAACGAGAAAAATATGTTAAAAGCCTGCAAAAAAGGTCATCTTACGGCAACTGATCTGGCTGATTACTTGGTACGTGAAAAAAATATTCCGTTTAGAAAAGCACATTTTATCGTTGGAAAATGTGTCGCAACGGCTGAAAGTTTGGGACTTGATTTGAGTGAAATGAGCTTGGAAAATTTACAGAAAATAGATGGTGAAATTGATGAAAATGCGCTTAAATGTCTTGATCTGTTTAATTCCAAAAATTCAAGAAAAAGTTATGGCGGCACAGCAGACGAAAGCGTTCGTGTACAACTTGAAATTTTAAAAAAGTGGCTTGAAAAATGATTTATTTGGTTTCAAATACGCCTTTTTTGCATGAAAAAGTAATAAATTTAAAAGTTTGCGATATAAAATTTAAAATTTTTAGCATCGAAAAAAAATACGACGCGATAATTTTTACTTCAAAAAATGCCGTTAAAGCGCTTGAATATAACCAAATAATGCCAAGTCTTAAAACAGACATTTATACAATAGGTATTCCGACATTTAAAGCCGCCAAAAATTTCGGTTTTGAAAATATCTATATCGGACGAGCAAGAACGGGCAATGCCTTTGCTTGTGAAATTTCTCATTTATTGGTTAGAAAAAAAAGAGTGCTTTATTTAAAGGCTGAAAAAACAGTTTCAAAACTTAATCTTATTTTGGAGCGGGACGGCGTCAGACTTGATTGTATTGAGGCTTATGAAAACAAATTCGTTAAGGCTGATGTTTCGTTAAAACCGCCTTCATCTGCCGTTTTAATTTTTACATCGCCATTTAATGTAGAATGTTTTATTAAAAATTTCGGTTGGGATGAATCATGGCGTGCGGTCGCTATAGGTAAAACTACGGCGCAAAGTTTGGAAAAATATTGTGAAGTTGCGATTTGCGGTAAGGTTTCTATAAAAGACTGTGTGCAAACCGCTTTAAAAATGTAAAATTAAATATTTTAATTTGCTGAAAAGGATTAAAAATGCAAAATATAGAAAAATCATATGATGAAGTTCCTTATAATTCTAAAGTTTTTAAATATTCAATGCCTGAAAATTCAGCACTGGCGGCTATTATTTTCGGACTTAAAACGCCAAAAATTGAAAACGCAAGAGTTCTTGAGCTTGCCTGTTCAATGGGCGGTAATATAATTCCGTTTGCGCTAAATCATCCAAATGCCAGCGTAGTCGGAGTTGATCTTAGTTCAAAACAAATCGCGAAAGCCAAAGAAATAAGCAAAAAGCTTGAACTTGGAAATATAAAATTTGAAGTTAAAAATATCAAAGATATTGATAAAAGTTTCGGCGAGTTTGATTATATTATAGCTCACGGCGTTTATAGTTGGGTAAGTGACGATATAAAAGATGCGATTTTGCGAATTTTCAGTGAATGTTTAAGCGAAAACGGTGTCGCGTATCTTTCATATAATTGCTATCCAGGCTGGAAAGGTAAAGAAATTTTGCGCGATATTACGCTTTTTAGAAATGAAGGTAAAGAAATTTCGGCTGATGAGAGCATATTAAATTTCAAAGATACATTAAAGTATCTTAAAAACAATGCAATAGGTATGGTAAAAAATGTCATAGACAGCCATTTTGATGATATTGTAAATAGATCACAAAGCTATTTGATACATGAATATATGGAAGGTTTCAATCAACCGAATTATCTTTATGAAGTCGTGCGCGATGCGAAAAATAAAGGACTTGAATATCTTTGTGAGGCAAATTTTGAAAATGATATATTTTTGCCTATAAATGATTCTTTAAAAAATGCACTTGAAAAAGAGTGCGACAAAAACCGCGTAAAAATTCAACAATTCATTGATTTTATAACAAATAGAACTTTCAGACGCACACTTTTTGTAAAAGATAATTTTGCAAAAAATATGAACAGTGAAGCGAATTTAAAATTTGAAACGATTGACGAGCTGTTTTTAAGCGGCAAATTCAGCTACGACTTTGCGAAACAAAGCTATAAAAATCTTGAAAACAATATGTTTATGCCGCGTGGAATGGGCGAGTTTTTAGAGAGTTTAAACGAAATTTACCCATCAAATTTAAAAATCGGCGATTTTATGAGTGATTTTAAAAAAGTTCATAATAAAGAAGAAATTTCCGCGATGTATAAAAATATCGGCTATAGCATTTTTGCTAATTTAATTGAGGCAAATCTTTGCAAGATGAAATTTCTAGCGCCAAATTTGGAAAAACCTAAGATTAAGGATTCTTATATAAAACTTTTGGAATTTTTAAAAGAAGATGAAAACACAATTGGCTTTTTTACTCCGAAATACGATAATATAGGGCTGAATAAAGATATTGATTATGAAATTTTACCGAAGTTTAACGGTAAAAATTCTAAAAACGATTTGGTAAAAGAACTTATCAATTTTGAGAAAAACGGAAAATTTCACTTTGTGATTGAAGAAAAAATTGTAAAAAATGAGAAAAAAATAGAGCAAATGGCTGAAAAGTATATAAATGACAAAATAAATATGCTTAATGTTTGCGGACTTTTAGTATAGAAAATTTTACTTTATTTTTAAAAAATTAATAAAAATTTTTAACTTTAAAGCATTTAATTTAACAATTTTATTAATTTTTATGTAACTTTTTTTGATTTAAGTAAAAATTTAAAATGTATTTTACAATACATATAATTAAGCATACGTGAAGTTTATTTAATATAAAATAATAAATTTTCAATTCAATCTAGAAAAAGTTTTGAAATTTTCTTGAGTTTTTTCATATTTCGGTTTTATGATATAAAAAAATGTAAAATAAAAATTTTATAAGAGTACAAAATTTTGAGTGATTTAAAAAGATTTATAAAATCTAGTGGTATATATTTTTTAGGAAGCATATTAAGTAAACTTATAGCATTTTTTATGCTTCCAATTTATACGAGATACTTAAACCCGACTGAGTTTGGAGAGTATGACTTAAGCTTAGCCTATATGCAGTTTTTCATCTCATTTTTCTTTTTGGATATTTATATTGGCATTATGAAATTTTTGCTTGATCCAAATTTGAAAGAAATTGAAAACTATAAAGAAAAAGTTCTTTTTTCAGGTTTTTTTATCTTTTTTATATCTACTTTAATCTATTTTTTATTTTTTTATATTTTTATGCAAATTTATGATATTAAATTTAAATCTATACTTTTATGCCTTGGTTTATTTTCAAATTTACAAGGTGTTTACGGCTATATTTGCAGAGCTTATGGTAAAAATTCAGTATTTGTTATAAGCGGCGTTGTTAATAGTATTTTGTATGCCATAGTTTCATTTATATTGCTGTATAAATTTGATTTTGGATATGAAGCTCTGTTTTTAGGTGCATTGTTTGGAAATTTGGTAGCTATTTTTATCATGGAAATTAGAGTAAAGGTTATAAAAAAGATTAAATTTGCTTTGTTTGACTTTACATTTTTTAAAAGACTTTTGTATTACTCGCTTCCACTTTGTTTAAACTCGCTTTCATACTGGTTTGCAGCTGTTTATGGCAAATCTGTTATAGCAAATAAATTAAGCTACGCTGATAATGGATACTATACTATCGCTTTGAAATTTGCGATGATTATCTCACTTGTTGCTATGTGTTTTAAACTAGGTTGGCAAGAAATTAGCTTTTCAAAAGATCTTAAAAAACAGAATAACTCTATTTTCTACTCAAGAGCTTGCAATGAATATCTTAAATTTATGCTTTTATCGGTAGCTGTTTTATTGCCGGTAATTAAGATAATTTTTCCATTTTTTATAAATAGTGCTTTTAATGAAGCTTTGATTTATATCCCACTTACTCTTTTAGGAGCTATAGTTTTTGGTTTTAGTGAGTTTTTGATGAGTATCATAAACACCATAAATAAAAACAAATATCTTTTTATTGCAACAGCTTGCGGCGCTATTTTAAACATAATTTTACTATATCTGTTTATCTATAAGTTTAGAGTTTTTGCAGTGGCTTTTTCTTATGTTATATGCTACTCATTGGTGTGTTTTATAATGGTGCTTGTGATAAACAAAACCTTTAAACTGAATATAAAAGTGCTAAATATCATGCTTTATCTGTTTATTTTGCTAATTCAAAGCTTCATTATGATAAAATACGATAATTATGCAAACATAATATCTTTTATTATTGTTTGTTTGCTGTTTTTATTTTTTTATAAAAATGAAATTAATATAATAATTTCAAAATTAAAACAAAGGCTTGCCAGGTGAATAATCTGCTAGTTTCTATAATAGTTCCGGTTTATAATGTAGAAAATTTCATAGAAAAGTGTGCTACAACGCTTTTTGAGCAAGATTATGAGAATATTGAATATGTTTTTGTAAATGACTGCACACCGGATGGCTCAATAAGAGTTTTAAAAGAAATTATAGAAAAATATCCAAATAGAAAAAATAGTATAAAAATAATTAATAAAGAAAAAAATGAGGGTTTGACACAAGCTAGAAAAACTGGCTTAGAAAATTCAAATGGTGAATATATAATGCACATTGATAGTGATGATTGGGTTGAATTGGATATGGCTAGTTCTTTGGTAAAAGAGGCTCTTAATACAAGTTCTGATATAGTGATTTACGATTATTATATAGTTTATATGAATAAAAAAATATTAAAAACAAATAGATTTTATAAAATCAAAAATATAAATAACATAGATCAATATTTTGTAAATCTGCTTTGTAATTATATAGATTCGTCTTTATTTATAAAACTATACAAAAAACAACTTTTTAATAATATAACTTTTCCTAATTTCTCTATGGGAGAAGATACAACTATTAGTCTACAATTGTTTTATAATGCGGATAAAATATCATATTTAAATAAATATTTGTATTATTATAATAAAAATATAAATGATTTAAAAGATATGAATAAATTTATTATAAATTTTTTAAATGATAATAATCTAAATAAATATATAGAATTTCACTATCAAAGGATGTGCTATATTGTAATACAAACTACGCTAAGCAAGTACAAAGATGCGATTTTATTTATCTGTCCGGAGGCAAATAAAATAAAATACATATGGAAAAATAAAAAATTAAATTTGATAAAAAAAATAATATATAGTTTTCCTTTTATTGGTCTAGGGGCTTTTTATGAACAGATAGTAAAATTATATATAAAAATGAGAAATAAAACTAATGACTGATTATTGGTTAAAAAAGTATAGTACTGGTAATATTTCGCTATTACTTGTTATTTTTTTATCTTTTTTTAGTATAAATTGTTTTTATATAAATCCTGTATATGTTTTTAGTTTTTTATTTTATTTTATTTTTGTAATGAAAATATGTAATATTTTAAAAATAAAAAAACAGATATTGTTTCTTTTTTTATTTTTATTATCATTTTTAATATTGCAGTTATTTGCTTTATATTATTCAAATTTTAAAATAAAAAATTATTTATCTATTTTTTTGTTTTTTCACTCTATGCTTATGGGATTATTGACTATATTTATTTTTAATAATATTTCTATAGTTAGCAGAGTGAAGGTTTATAGTAATATATATAAGACATTACTTGTTTTTTTATTTTTTGAGTTTTTTACGCGCTTTATATTTATAACCGATATAAAAAATAATTTTTACGACTATAAAAATAGTCTTATGTATTATGATAGTAATTTTACGGGTTTAGTTATTTTAAATTTTCTGTATTTTTATATATATCTCAATAAGAGAAAAATATACAAATTGTCAAATTTAAAATTTTTGTTATTGTGGGTATTTCTGTTTTTAACATTTTCAAGGGCTACATTTTTAGCTGCCATAATTTCTTATTTTATTTTTTTTAATATAAAAAAATTTAGATTTAGAGCTATTTTTTGTTTTTTTACCTTTTTTATTATTTTACTAATAATGCTAATGTTTTATTTAAATGGTAATAGCTATGTAGAAGTTGATGGTAGCTTTAATAGTAAATTTTATATTATAGCTAAAGGTCTTGATGTTTATTTTAATGAATTCGATACTATTAATAAATTATTTGGAATTGGAATTGGTAATTTTAAGAATATTTCTGGAATATTTGCACATAATATTTTTATAACTTTTTTGCTGGAATTTGGTCTTTTTGGAACATTATTTTTACTTATAGTTGCAATCTATTTTATCAAAAATACCAATTACTTCTGTTTGTTTATATTTTTACCAAATTTTATTGTTGGTTTTTCACTGTTTAGTGCGTACTCCCCATTTATTTTTGTTTTAACTGCTTGCATATTTATGGAAGAAAATGAAAAAAGGTTGTTAGATGAAAAAAATATTATTCGTTATTCATAGTTTAAAAAATAAAGGTGGAATTGAAAGAGTTGCAATAGAACTTGCTAATTCTTTGTGTCAATTCTATGATGTTACCATCTTATGCCAAATTGCTCATAAAACGCCTTATTTTGTTGACAGCAGAGTTAAGATTATATATATTGATGCTAAAGGATTGTTTTTATTGTTTAGATTTAAACAATATATGGAAAGTAATTATTTTGATTTTATTTTAGTGCATTCTATGACTAAGTTAACTACTGGATTATTAGCTTTAGGTTTTAGACATAATAATTTTAATACATTGGAACATACTTCTTTTTTATTAACTAAAAATAAAATCTTAATTTTACTAAAAAAAATACTATATAAATATATAAAAACTATAATAGTACTCACAAATAGTGATAAAATAGAGTACGACAAATTTCATGACAATGTTGTTGTTATAAGAAATAGTTCTCCTTTTAAAATTAAAAAAAATAAAATAAAAACAAGTAATAAGATAATTGCTGTTGGATCCTTAAATAAAATAAAAGGTTTTGAAAGACTTATAAAAGCTTGGGCTATAATAGAAAAAAGCAGTAAAAATTTTAATATAGAAATATATGGAAAAGGTGAAGAAAACAAAACATTAAACAATTTAATAAAAAAATTAAAACTAAAAAAAATATTTTTAAAAGGAAATATAGAAGATATTGAAGATATATATAAAGAATCTTCTTTTTTTGTAATGACATCCTACTACGAAGGGCTTCCAATGGTTTTAATAGAAGCTCAAACTTTTGGATTGCCAATTGTCGCATTTAATTGCCCTTTTGGACCATCTGAAATTGTAAATAATGAATATGATGGATATCTGGTTAAAAATAATGATATTAATGAGTTTTCTAACAAGATGAAATTTTTAATTGATAATCCGGATATCATCGAAAAATTTTCTAATAATGCATTAAAATCTGCAGAAAGATTTACAAAAGATAAAATTATTTTACAATGGATAAAATTAATAGAGAATGGAAAAATAAAATGAAATTCTCAGTCTTAATGTCAATTTACTTTAAAGAAAAATCATCAAATTTTAATCGTGCAATGCAAAGTATTTGGGATGAACAAAGTATTAAGCCAAACGAGATAGTTTTAGTCGAGGATGGAAAGCTTACAGATGAGCTTTATAACGCCATAAATTTATGGAAAGAAAGGCTAGGGCAAAATTTAAAAGTAATCAAACTAAAAGAAAACTTAGGACTTGGAGATGCTTTGGCAATTGGTTTAAAAGAGTGTAGTTTTGAGCTAGTTGCTAGAATGGATAGTGATGATATAAGCTTGCCAAAGAGGTTTGAAAAACAGCTTGAAATTTTTGAAAAAAACAAAAATATTGATATTTGTAGTTCATGGATAAGTGAGTTTGAGAAAGATGAGGGTAATATTTACGCTTATAGAAGGTTACCTGAAAATCACAATGATATTGTCAAATTTGCAAAACTTAGAAGTCCTATAAACCATCCAGCAGCTATGTTTAAAAAATCAGCTGTTTTGCAGGCTGGAAACTATCAAAAAATGCTTTTAATTGAGGATTATTATCTTTGGGTTAGGATGATTTTAAAAGGTTTTAAATTTTATAATATCCAAGAAGTTTTAGTAAATATGAGGGCCGGGAAAGATCAACTAGCAAGAAGACAAGGGTTAAAATACGCAATAAATGAACTAAAAGTTCAATATCTTTTTTATAAAATGGGTTTTTTAAATTTATATGAGTTTTTAAGAAATTTAGTGCTTAAATTTAGCGTTAGGATAATGCCAAAATTTATCTTAAGAGTAGTTTATAGGTTTTTGAGAAGATAAAGTTTATATCCTTTTTTTTCCTAAAACTATCCAAATAGTTTTAAAAACTACTTTTATTATTCTAAGTTAAAGTGCAAAACGTCAATGTTTTATGTAGTATAGAGCATATTGTATTGGTTTTTGCTTGGCGTCATAAGAGTGATATGATATATAGCGCATTTAAGTCGATAAAATTATGGCGAACGGTATAAAAAGGTATTTATTTAAATTTAAATTCATCTAATTGATATTTTCACTCAGGCTATCAGTTCTAAGATTTTTTTTGCGCTTAATTTGAGTTTATGACTTACTGATAAACAATGAGTTTTAAAAATATACTAAAATGTATTTTTCAAAAATACATCAAATCAAATTACATAACTAATATTTTATTTAAGAAGAAGCCGATAATTCTACTGTCATAAAATTCAAATTGTGTTCGGTATATTATAAGGATTTTATATTTTGTTAAACTTTTATAATAACATAAGAAAATTAGCTCACAAATAAAATAAACAATGAGCCAAAATAATGAATTATTAAATAAAATAAAAAATTTATAAACTGTATAAATTCAGTCTTTAAATAATTTTATTATACAAATGATTTGTTTATATTGTAACTGAAATTAGCTCTTAATGGTGGCCCCGAATGGGCTTGAAAGTAAGCTAGTAATAATATCGTATTTAAGGGCGTTTGAAGTGCTTTAAGGTTTCTAAAAAATCGCATTTTCTTATTATTTTTATTATTATTTCTTTTTTTGTCTATCTTTTTTTATGATTTTAAAAAATGCTTTTATGAGTTGATGAAATATAAAACGGGGTTTTTATTTTTTGCTGTGAATTATATCGAAAATAATCTAAAATGATAACTATTTTTTACACGAATATTTTAAAGCTCTTTTTTACTTTTCTTTTCAGGCTTGATTTTTTTTATTTGTAAATAAGCACATTGAAACTGTTAAATTTTAGCAAGTTTCATATTTGCCGCTTCGCTTAAAAATTTACTTCTATTTTTAGTTACTTTATCGATAGCATTTAATAAGCTTCGCGGTAAGCAAATATTAACGCGAACGCTTTTATCGTTGGGCTCGGGTATAAAATCGCCGTCTTTTAATGCACTCTCTACGAAACACGAAAACGCTTCTTTTAAATCGTTTATAGCTTCCATTTCATTTTTGCCCCAACCTGCCATAAGCGTGTTTTTTGTTAAATTAGCGTCTGTATATTCCGCGTAATAATCACCGTCTTTTAGCTTTTTTACGCTTATAGTATAGGGTAAATTAAGATAATAATTTAAATTTTTTTTCATTGCTTATCCCCTTTAATTCTGTTTAAAATCTTTGTTACATAAATCTCTTTAATCGGTTTATGGTAAGGTATTATTATTGTTTCATTGCCTTTTGCGAATTTATGATGAGAACCGCGAACGCTTTTAAGCTCGTAGCCAAAATACTCTAAAATCTTTTTGATGTCGTTATAATTGACATTTGCAGGCTGATTTTGTATTTTTTCGATTAATTTTAAAATCGAACTCATATTTTTTTTATCCTTATTTAATTTTTATCTTGTGTGTAATAATACACAATATAAGCTGAAAAGAATTTTAAAGTTTTTAAAGATGAAAATTTTGTAAAAAAAGCTGATAAAAAAAAGATTTTTATTTTTTATTAACTCAATAATTAATTTTATTAATTAAAATAAGGCTCAAAAATCGATTTTATTTTGTTAAGGCATATAAAATTATGTATTTTTGAGTTTTTGCTTTTATGAGCCTTTAAAATGCGTTTATTTAACTTTTGGCTTTTTTTTCCGCAAAAGATGTGTTTTTAGCTTTTAATGCGCCATTTTTGGAATGCGTATATTTTTAAAGTCGATTAAGAAATTTTTAAAAATTGCGCCCTTTAATAACTAGTAACAATTTAAGGTTAAATAAGAATTTAGTTAAGAAAAGTCTTAATATGTTATTAATTAGTTGTATAAAATAGATACACATTAAGAGGGTCGAATTCTTAAAGTTGAAAAATACCGTTTTTTTAACGTTGATTTAACGTCGCTGCACGGCTATTTAGATGAGAATTTCAAATTTAGAAATTTTTTAATTTTCAATAAACAAAATGGACTGATTTGGATAAATATCGACTACACATTTTTACAAAGCTTAAAGTTAAATATTTGGTTAATGATTTTTTTAAGCTTTGTATTTTTTTAAGTTTATTTTGATTAATTTTTTGAATAAACTCTTTTTATTGTTTCTTTTTAAGTTTTTTATAATTTTCTGATAAAAGCTCGTATTTATCGCGTAAATTGTTGTATTTACGCTCTAAATTGTCATAAATCAGCCTAAGTCCGCGGTGATGTGCTTTCATTGCGTTATAATCGCCCTTTAAAGAATTGAAACTTATAATTAGATTATCCAGCATAAAAAATAAAGTGTAGGCACATTCAAGCGTATTATAGCTCCCGTCATCGTTTTTATATTCGTTTAGCGCCTTTTGAAATTTTTCTAATACTTCATTCTCTAATTTTTCCCGTGTTTCGTTTTCACACAAAGCCTTTTCCATTTTTTACTCCTTTATACATTTATACTTAAAAAAGTATTTATAATTAGAATATTATCATTATTTAATTATTATGTCAAGTGTTTAAATAATGTTTTAAGTATTTTTTGGCATAATATCATCATTAAATAAAGGTAATATTATGGATAGAAAAGAATTTAATAAGCTTTTAGAAAAAGCCGATTTAACTAAAAAAAAGTTTGCTGAAATTGTCGGTATGAAATATAATTCCGTTAATAATTGGGGTAGTTCTCAAGCTATTCCGCGTTGGGTTATTTCTTGGCTTGAAAACTACATTAAATCATCAAAATTTGATAAAGTTAAAAAGATTTTTAATGATGAGGTCGATATTGAAAATTTAAAATCAAATGACGCTTAATTTTTCAATGCGCTTATAACGGGTTCTAATAAGTCGTAAATTGCCATTATTTTACCGTCTAATGTTTTGATGTTGCTATTGCATAATCGCTTTAAATTAAGCGTTATTTCGGTTTCTATGCGATAAAGCGGATATTTTAAATTATCTTTCAACTGTTTATCGTAAATATAAAATCGTTGCACTAAATTGTATAACTCTAAATCAAAATAAACTGTCGGGTTTGTTTCGCCGTATTCTCTGAAATTAAAATTCTTTTTTAATTTATCGGTGTTTAAAGGCTCTTTAAAGTCGAAACATAAATCAATGCTTGTGATTGTATTAACAACTCTTAAAAGCTTATTTATAAGCTCGTAATCGGGCTTTTCTCTGTCGTATTGTTTAAGCGCGTAAATTTCAAGGCGTGATTTATGTCTGTTGCCGTTTGTAGTATTCGCGTAATAAATCGGCAAAATCTTTTCATTATCCGTAAGCGTGTAGATATTTGTCAAGTCAAGTTTTTTATCGTAGTGATAGCGCTTATAAATTTTAATAAAATCATCGTTCTTTTTATTAAGTTTCCGCCATTTATAACCGTAATTTTCAGCAATGGTTTTCAGTGCGTTTATTTTGTTTGCGTTGAGGTTCGGGGCATTGCCGTTTTTATAGAAGTTACATCGGATAGTATCGATTGCGAGATTTAATTTGGTATTTTTATTTAAACTGTTGATTGCCACGTCAAAATCGTGTATAATACTCATAATCTTTTATTCTTTATCTTTTATTAAGGCGGTTAGTATAAAAACCGCCTTTTTAAAATTCTACATAAAAGCGACTTAAAAATTTTTAATCAGCATTTTTTCTACGGGTCTGATATTAAGCTTCGTTTCCAACTCGTAAATGCTGCTTCTTTGTGTCTGCACTATGTGAAATAAATCGTAAGCGCAATCAATCAGTCTTTGGTCCGCTGTCTTTAATGACTTGACATCATAAACGTGTAAATGCCTTTTAAACTCTTTCAGCAAGGCTTCATTACCAGCGCCGAAACAATCGGCGCTTACTTTAAAATTAAGCCTTGGCATTTTGCATTTCCGTTTTCTTACCGCTAAAAAACGCTTCTATTTCGTTAGCGTCATATACGGTTATTCCTTTTGTTACTTTTATAGGCTTGATAAAGCCTTTTTTACAATAATTGTAAATTGAGTTTTTACCGATTGGGTAAAGTCTTATAATGTCCGCCGCTCTTAAATACTTTTTTGAAGTAATTTTGTCTGTCATTTTAATAATCCTTATTAAATATAAAATTCATTTTTAAAATTCTTAAACTACTTTACGGTTTTTTATATTTGTTTGTTTATTTTCGGCTCCTTTCCCTTACGCAATCACCATTTGTTGTTACAGTTATATCAATATCAAGCCAAAAAACTTTATATCGATATATTTCAGTTCGCAATAATAGCTCCTTAACCTTAAAGTAGTCAAGTTAAGATTTTTTTTATTTTGGTGTCTTTTTTGGTGTCTTTTTAATTTTATAATCACTGAAATTGTTATATAGCGCATTTTAAACGGCTCAATTTAAATCCCTATTTATCAGCCACTTTATTGCAAAAGTTTGCAAAAGTTTGCAAAAGTTTGCAAAAGTTTGTAAAAAATTTTTTGGTAAATAAATGATAAATATAGAGTGATAACAACGCTAGAATGGCGCTTTTAAAATTAAAATTATAAGCAAATTCCGTTTTTTTTATAAAAAAATAAAAAAAATTATAAAATTTCGTTTGATTTTTACATTGAAATTTTTATTTTTCATCTCTGATTTTTATAATGAATTCGCTCCACCATTTCGCAACGGCGATTTTTTCTTTTTTATAATCGGCTCTATTGTAAATCATCTCTACACTGTTTCCGATTTTATGGTCTAAAAAGCTTTCTATAGCGTCTCTAGGGTTTTTAATCGGTATTTCATCGATGTGATTTTGCGCGATTGTGCGAAACGTGCTTCTGAAACTGTGCGCTGTCTGCTTCAACTTTTCGGTAAAGCCTAAAAGTTTAAGTCTGTTATTTAATCCCTGCGCCGTTATGTGCTTACACTTTATAACTCTACTCATAAATACATAATCGCTGATGTCTTTATAAATTTCAGCGTGAGTTTCTAAAATTTTAATAACCTCATCACTTAACGGCAAAATAAAATCATCGCCGCTTTTTACTTTCATATTTGGGCGCGGAATTTTAAGCTCTCTTTGCATAAAGTCGATTTCGCGCCATTGCATTGAAATTAAATTCGCGCTTCTTAAAGGCAAATGAAGTAAAATTTTAAGTGCCGTGTTTATCGGTGAGTTATCAAGCGAATAGATAACCTTTACCAGCTTTTTAAAATCGGCTTCATCGGTAATCGCTTTGTAGTTTTCGGTTTTGTGCTGTTCCATTAGAGAGTTTAAAGAGATATTTTTTATAAAATTATTTTCTATGTAGCCTTTTGTTTCGGCATAACTGAAAATTTCGTTTAAATAGCCTTGAAATCTTTTCGCTCTCGCGGGGGCGGTTTGCGCTCTTTGTTCTAATATATTTACCAACTCCCGCTTTGTAATATCATTAATCGGCGTGTATTCATCTATTTTGTCTATAAAATTATTTTTAACTTCCGCTACTTTGCGCTCTTTAACTTTTTGAAGTAGAGAATTGTTAAATTTTTGCTTCCATTCATCAAATACGCGCTTGATTGTTATTATTTCCGCTTTTTTAAAGGGGTCTTTATTTTCCGCTATGGCTTTTTTATATTTCGCCGTGATTTCTCTTGCTTTTGCTAATGAAACTGTAGGATAATCATTGGGCTTACATAACGCCTTTTCGGTGTATTTGTCCGTTCCCGCCTGTTTAAATCTGAAATACCAGCGTTTACTAGCCTCTGTAATTTTAAGCATTAAATTATCGCCGTCATATAACGGGCTGTCTTTCGGTTTGGCATTTTTGATTTTTGTATCGGTAAGTTTTATAATTAGCTTTGACATAATTTTATCCTTTATTTTTTTATCTTTTTTCAAGCAATGTCTTTTAAAGTGCCTTTTTAAAAGCATTTACTCGATGTTTAGTAAGAAAAAAATAAAATAAAATTCAATTTTCTTACTATTCTTATTACTTACTTGCGCTCAAATACTCTATCAAAGGGCTTTAATTGACTAAAATATTTCTTACTATTAAGCACTGAAAAATTAGCGCTTATGATTTAGATTTAGCCTTTTTACGCTATTAAGATTATTTTAAGCGATGTTGTTTAAAGTGCCTTTTTAAAAGTATTTGCTCTATGTTTAGTAAGAAAAAATCAGCTAAAAAAAATTTTCTTACTATTTTTATTATTATTCCTTATGGTTTAATATGGATAATTATAAACTGATTTGTGTTAAAATTTTCTTAAAATCTCGATTTATAGGGGGTTTGTAAAGTGATTTAAAAGATTAAGAATACATGTTGGTGGCCCCGAATGGACTTGAACCATCGACTTCCACCATGTCAAGGTGACACTCTACCACTGAGTTACGGGACCTGAATATAAAAAAATAAAGTTTAAAAAATTTTAATTTATGAAATTTCAAGCTAAAATTTTAAAAATATAATTTTACATTATATCAAAAAAAATATAAATTTTTGCTTTTAACTTTTTGTTCAATAAATTTTTTTAAGAGCAATAATTAAAAATTTTCTTGCTGTAATTTTAACGCTTGATTTTATATTTGTATTTTTTTTGCAAATTTGCAAGTTATAATTTGAAACTTAATTTAAATTAGTCTAAAATTTTGAAAATAAATTACAAATTTAATTACGCAGTTAAATTTAGCATAAAAAGAAAATAAAGACTTTAAATATCGGGCACAATAAAATATATGATAGATAAAAATGATTTATTTTATTCAGTTTAAATTTTACGGCTGTAAATTTTAGTGATATTTTTCATAGTAACATTTTTTCAATTTTAAACGCAAATTATCTACTATTTTAATATTTTTTATAGCAATTAAATATCTTTGTCATGCAAAATTATTGTGCTATATTCGCATTATATGCCTTTTTGCAAATTTCGGTAACCAGTTATGCAGTTTAATTTTTTTAAATAATGATTGCAAAAAAGAAATAAAAATAATAAATTATTATTATAAGTTGATATATAGCATTTTAAAATAGATTAAAAAGTGTTGTTTAGAATTTAAAAATTTTAAAAATGTGGAGTTAAGCGGGATCGAACCGCCGACCTCTTGAATGCCATTCAAGCGCTCTCCCAGCTGAGCTATAACCCCATAAAATAAAAGTAATTCTACAATAATTAACTTATATTTTTTTTAAAAATTTTGCAATTTAAAAAAAATTGTAAAAAAAATAGAATTTTAAGTTTAGTTTTGTTAGTATCTTAAAAATTTTTTTAAGGATAATTTATGAGAGTTCTAATTTTTTCAATTATTACTGTTTTTGGAATTTGCGGTTGTTCAAACACTTGGCATGGCGTTAAAGAAGATACAAACAGCGGAGTTGAATGGACAAAAGACAAAGTAAATGACGGTGCCACTTGGGTCAAAGATAAGACTGAATAATTTAAAGCATTTTTAAAAAATTTGATTTTGAATTTTAGCTTTATGGCTAAAATTCAGTTATTTTAATTTATTAAAATTTTTTATTGAAGCGATGTGATAAAAATTTATTGAAATATATGTAATATGACATTGTTTCTACATTTTTGCGGTATTTAACAATGAGCGTTCGGTTTTTATCATTTATCACAGATATTTATTTAAACTTCAATGTAAAATTTTATATTAAATTTTAATAAAATACGATACAATCGTATTTCTAAAATATTTTAAATCTTTAATAAAACTGTTCTTTTAAATACTTATTTAAATATAATTTATTCGGAGTGTAGCGCAGGCTGGTAGCGCATCTGGTTTGGGACCAGAGGGTCGAAGGTTCGAATCCTTTCACTCCGACCATTTTTGAGAGTTCGGCTTATCAGATTGCAACCATAATGCCGTTGGTTTGATTTCCGTAATTTAATTAGAGATTGCAGCTTAATTTTATAAAGTAACACCATTCTAATGTAGATAAGGAACTTCAGAGCCGCTTTTTTAAGTATAAACTTACTTAGTAAGCTACTTGCGTTTATTGCCCAAAATCCGCTTCATACAATTCTATAAACAATATTAATGATTTAACTGCCTTTTAAATTTAACTTCATTAAAATTTCAGAAAATTTAAATAAAAAGAAATAAATATAAAAACTTATTATAGCACTGTTTGCTTCGGCGATAAGTTTATTTGCACTTGATGTAAATAAAGCAGGTATTGAAGATTTGATAAAAAAGCAGTTAAAGTAAAGGATGAAATTAATAAAAAAAATACAGATAAAAAAGATAAAAAAATACAACAATAAATAATAAAAAATAATCAAAGATGAAATTTAAACGAATAACTAGAGAATAATTTATTATAAAGATAAAAACTTTAACATTTAATTCGTTTAAGTATGACAGGAAGTCCAATTTCGTAAAAATCGGCGGTCTTAAAATTATTAACGCAAGAGCGTAAAAGAGAGTTGAAAAGGCATAAAATTCTTTTAGTTTTTTAAATTGTTTATTATTAAAAATTGCCAATAAACCAAAAATGTCGTTGTAAATTTTTTAATATAAAAATCAGGTTTAGAAATTTAATTTAAATTTTTGGATTATTGTCAAAATTTTACTAAAATTCGCAAAAAGGCAAAAAATGAATGAAATTTTGATTTTAAGCGGTGCTGGGCTATCTGCTGATAGCGGGTTGAGTACTTTCAGAGGAAATGGCGGACTTTGGGAAAATTATAATGTAATGGAAATTTGCTCCGTTGAAGGTTTTGCAAAAGATCGCCAAAAAGTTTTAAACTTTTATGACAATCGTAGAATTGAACTTAAAAATGTCGCGCCGAACTCAGCTCATAAAATGATTGCCGAAATTAAGGCGAAGTATCCTGATAAAATCGCTGTTTTGACGCAAAATATCGATGATTTGCTTGAAAGAGCAGGTTGCCATGATGTCGTTCATTTGCATGGTGAGCTCACGAAATTGCGATGTGAAAGTTGCGGACATGAATTTTATATAGGCTACGAATCTCAAAAAAATAAAAAATGTCCAAAATGCGGCAGTTCGCGCGTTCGCCATAATGTAGTAATGTTTGGCGAGATGGCGCCTTTTTATGTCACACTTTACGCAAGATTAAGAGATATGAAACTTTTTATCTGTATAGGAAGCAGCGGAGAGGTTTTGGACGTTGCAAATTATGCATATATGGCTGAATTCAGCATTTTAAACAACCTTGAAAAAAGTTTCGTTGATAGAAATTTTACGAAAGTCTATAACGAAACGGCTGTAAGCGCGGCGCTAAAAATTAAGTTAGATATAGAAAATTTTATAAAATTCGGTAAAATTTAAAGGACCGAAATGAAAAAAGGCAAATATTATATAGGAGATTTGAGTTATATTTTAAATTTTAATGATTTCAGCGATGTTCTAAAAGCTGAATTTGGTGAGATTTATGAGCTTAAAAACGGCGTAAAATTTGAAAAATTTCATCTTGCAGTTGGAGATTATAAAGACAATCAGGGTTTTATATACAGCGTTGATAGTGAAATTTTCGGTATTATTGAAAGTAGCATTATAAATATTGAGTTTTTGAGCGAAAAAATTTTAACCGTAAAAAATGATGTGCTTTATGACAAAACGACAAATTATGCTCGCGCCAAAATAGTTACTTTCAATAGTGATTTCAGTGTTTTTAGAAGTGAAAATTCGCTGAATTTTGCAGACATTGAAATTTTTGCATAATAAATAAAAATTTATTTATGAAAAAAACGGGCGTCGGGTTTAAATTTCAGATTGAAATTTATAAAATAATGAGTTGTTAAATTTTATAGTTTTAAAAAATAATTAACAACGTAAAATTTCACAGCTCATAATAATTATTTTAAAGCTGTTTTTATAAAGTAAATAAAATTTTGTATCGCGCTATAATATAGTGATTTACAGTTTATAAGGTAATAAATAAAAGCGAAAATTACGAAAAGCTTTTAAAAATCGCTAAAAAATGATGAAAATTTTAAAAATCAAATTTGGATTAGCTCAAATTTTAAAATTTTAGTGTAAAATTCATCAAATTTTAGGAGTAAAAATGAGAAATTTTGTGATTTTGGCGATTTTTTGCACAGCCTTTTTATTTTGCGGTTGCGATGAAAAAAAAGATGAAAGTCTTGCAAAACCGCTTGTTGAAACCGAAATTCCAAAAGATGTACCTGTTTCGCAAACCGAAAATATCAAAATTGATCCGCAAAATCCGCCCGTTCCTGTCGGAGAATAAATTTCCGAATTTTAGAATTTGCAAATTCTAAAATTTATTATATAAGATAAGCCATACATAATGTAGCCAACGAAGTTACAATAAAACCAATAATTGTTAAAATTCCGGCTTACAGTAATTGCAATTAAGTCTGTTTTGTGTCTTTTTCGGCTTGAAATATCGCCATAATCGTAGTTAACAAAGCTGGCGGAAAAATGATTCCTGAAAAATTGCCTAAATCAGCAAAAACTATCACTAAAATTTCAACAATATTGCTTTTTGTTTGACACAAACTGCTTTTTTATTTTCTATAAAACTCCTTTTAAAAAAATAATTTGGTAATATTAAAAAAGCAAATCAGTAATGGCGATTTAAATTTTCATTGCAAAGATGTCACAATTTAAGGTTTAATTATGTAAAAAATGTATAGAATTACAAAATTTAAATTTTGAGATTGTATAAAATTTTAAAAAACGTATCGTTGTTTTGTCTTTTGCGCTAAATTTTCAAATTTTAAGCGAAGTCAAATGAAATGTTTTTCCAAAAAAGCTGAAACCGCGTTAATTTAATATAAATAAATATTTTAAAAAACGCATATATTATTTGTGAAAAACAATTTTTGCATATAAATAAAACTATAAGGAGAAAAAATGAAAAAGTTTTTAGTTTTTGTTACGGTTTTTATGTTCGCAAGTTTTGCGTTTGCCGAACGCGCTTACACATTAAAACTAGCTTCTACGTGGGAAAATACTACGCCTGTTCTTGGAAAAACGGCGAATGATTTTAAGAAATATGCCGAAACTATGAGTAACGGCAGACTTAAAATCCGTATTGACACGCCAAGCAAGCACAAAGCCGGTTTCGGAATTTTGGATTTTGTGAAAAGCGGTCAATATGAACTCGGCTATACTTCGCTTTATTATTATAAAGGAAAAGATCCGAAGACGATGTTTTGGACAGCCGTACCTTTCGGAATGACGACTGCCGAACAACACGCCTGGTATTATTATGGCGGCGGAAAAGAGTTGAATGAGAAACTTTTTGATAAATACGGCATTAAAACGTTTATTATGGGAACAACCGGAATGCAAATGGGCGGTTGGTTTAAAAAAGAGATTAACTCTTTGGCCGATTTGCAAGGGCTTAAATTCAGAATTCCTGGATTTGGCGGTGAAGTGATGAGCAAACTTGGCGTTACGATAAACACAATTCCTACAGGTGAGCTTTATATGGCGCTTGAAATGGGTACAATCGACGCCGTAGAGTGGGTAAGTCCGGTTTATGATATGCCTCTTGGTTTTCATAAAGTTGCGAAGTATTATTATACCGGCTGGCAAGAGCCTACAGGCGATACACAACTTTTGATAAATAAAAATGTTTATGACAAACTTCCTGAAGATTTGCGTCTGATTTTAGAGGCTGCTGCCAGAATGGCCGGAGAAAATATGCAAAATAGCGGTTTTTATCAAAATTCAGTAATTTGGCAAAAGATGAAAAAAGAGTTTCCGGATGTTACAATCAAAAATTTTCCGCCCGATGTAATGGAAGCGCTAAAAAAAGCAACTGATGAAATTTTGGACGAAGAAGCTGCAAAAGATCCTTTATTTAAAGAAATCTTAGATAGTCAAAGAAATTTTCTTAAAATCGGCAGAGAGTGGAATAAGATAAGCGAAACCGCTTATATCAACAATCAAAACGAAAATATGCCTAAATTTCCGCAAATTTCGGAAACGAACTCAACCGTAAAAGAGCAAAATTTAAGTAAATAAGGTGCGCAAAATTTTAAATTTGCGCTTGATGTGGCAAATCGAATTTTAATTATCTTTTTGCTACAATTGCAAGATAAAATTTTAAAAAAGGAAAACAATATGGCAACTATAAATGAAGCTAAGTATATTTGGTTTAACGGAAAATTAGTAGCTTGGAAAGATGCGACAGTTCATGTTCTATCTCATTCTTTACATTACGGAAATGCTGTTTTTGAAGGCGTAAGAGCTTATCAGACAGACAAAGGTCCCGCAATTTTCAGATTGAAAGAGCATACAAAACGTTTAATGAATTCGGCTCATGCATGCCTAATCAATATACCTTATACACAAGAAGAACTTGAAAAAGCTCAAATTGAGGTTGTAAGAGAAAATAATTTTACACAAACTGTTTATATTCGTCCTCTAGCATTTTTCGGATACGGCACAATGGGTGTTTCCAGCAAAGGCGCAAATGTCGATGTGGCAATCGCTGCGTGGCAATGGGGCGCATATATGGGTGAAGACGCTCTTAGAAAAGGCATAAAGGTAAAAATAAGCTCTTGGATGAAGCCTGCACCTTTTTCAATGATGGCAAAGGCAAAAGCAAGTGCAAATTATTTTAATTCTCAAATGGCAAATTTTGAAGCCGTAAATGCAGGATATGATGAAGCTTTATTGATGGATCAAAACGGCTTTATAGCTGAAGGCAGCGGCGAATGCTTTTTTATCGTGCGAAACGGCTCAATAATCACTCCGCCAAACGATACAAGTCTGGAAAGTATAACTCAACAAACAGTTATTGAAATAGCCGAAAATCTAGGTTTTGAAGTAAAACGTCAAAGAATTACAAGAGATGAAGTTTACAGCGCTGATGAAGCATTTTTCACAGGAACCGCCGCTGAAGTTACACCGATAAGCAATATCGACGGACGCATTATCGGAAAAGGTGAAATGGGACCTGTAGCCGAAAAATTGCAAAAAACGTATTTCGACGTTGTAATGGGCAAAAATGCTAAATTCGAACACTATCTAACATATGTAAAATAAGGGAAAATATGCCAGCAGATTTAAACGACTATTTTAACAAAAAACAAAACATGAACGGAAACGGCGGCGGAACAAATTTTAAAATGCCTAATTTGCCTAATTTCAGTAAATTTTCAGGTCTGATTTATATTTTAATTGTAATAATTGCGGTTTTGGTTTTAGCAAGACCGTTTGTTACGATTCAATCCGGTCAAGTAGGAATCAAATCGAATTTAGGAAGTTATGATCCTACGCCTCTTCAACCGGGACTTCATTTTTTTGTGCCGTTTGTACAGGATATTTTTATAGTTGACACGAGAGTCAGAATTATAAATTATACAAATAACGAAGATATGGGCGGCGGAAATTTAAAAGGTGAAACCGGTATTATTCGAAAAAATTCAATTTCCGTATTTGATGCAAGAGCGCTTCCTGTAAGCATCGATTTGACTGTTCAATATAAATTAAATGAAACTACAGCTTCAAATACCATTGCAAAATGGGGATTTTATTGGGAAGATAAGATTGTAGATCCGGTTGTGCGCGATGTAGTGCGAAATGTCACAGGTAAATATACGGCAGAAGAACTTCCAACTAAGCGTAATGAAATAGCTTTAGCCATAAATGACGGAATTCAGGCTACAATCGAAGCTTTGCCGAATTCGCCTGTAAATTTACTTGCAGTGCAACTTCGTGAGATTATTCTACCTACAAAAGTAAAAGAGCAAATAGAGCGCGTTCAAATCGCAAAGCAAGAAGCTGAAAGAACAAAATACGAAGTTGAAAAGGCAAATCAGGAAGCTCTTAAAAAAGCAGCCCTTGCGCAAGGAACCGCCAAAGCTGTAAAAATAGAGGCTCAAGGTAGAGCGGACGCCGTTAAAATAGAAGCCGATGCGGCAGCTTATGCTAATACCGAGATTGCAAAAAGTCTTGATAAAAATCTTTTAACATTAAAACAAATAGAAATTCAAGGTAAATTTAATGAAGCTTTAAAAGAAAATTCGGATGCTAAAATTTTCTTAACACCAGGCGGCGCAGTGCCGAATATTTGGGTTGATACAAAAGATAAAGCCAAACAGAGCGCGATAAATTCTACCGCAACTGAATGAAGTGAAATGGATAAAATTTAAGGGCAAAAATGAGCGAAAATAAAATAAAAATTGATTGGCAAAAGGTCGGTCTTTTGCCGGCTGTCATTCAGGATAACACTACCGGTGAAGTTTTAATGATGGCTTATATGAATGAAGAAGCACTGAATTTGACATTTTCGACAGGTTTTGTCCACTATTTTTCGCGTTCAAAAAATCGCATTTGGAAAAAAGGTGAAAGCAGCGGCAACACACAAAAAATTTGCTCTGCTTTTTTGGATTGCGATAATGATACTTTGCTTTTAAAAGTTGAACAAAAAGGTGCGGCGTGCCATACAGGGCATAAAAGTTGTTTTTTTAATGAAATTTCTTTGAATGACGGCGAAATTCCGCATGAAAAAAATGAAAAAATTTCAAAGCCGAAATACGAAATTTTAGACGAACTTTATCACATTTGCCTGGATAGAAAATTTAATGCGGATCCAAAAAATTCGTATGTCGCAAAGCTATATGAAAAAGGCGAAAACACTTATCTTAAAAAAATTTGTGAAGAAGCAAGTGAATTCGCTTTTGCGTGCAAAGATCTAAACAGAGCTAAAAATTATCGCGATTTGAAACGTGAAATTTTTGGTGAACACTACGAAAATGAGCCTGAATATGATGTGATTTATGAAGGAGCCGATTTGCTTTTTCATATGGTTGTAGCACTGGCTTATCATGGAATTCATCCTGAAAATTTATTAAATGAATTGTCTCGCCGCAACGGAATAAGTGGAATCACGGAAAAAAATTCAAGAAAAAGTTAAAAAATATAAGCATTGTTAAAATTTTTTTGTAATTCTTTTTAAAATTTATTTTATCTTTAAAAATAAATTTTATCAATATTTTTATATGTAAAATCAAAAGTATTTTTATTGTTTACTTTTGCCGCCTAAAAATTTGTCCACTATATTTAAAATTTAATTAACTTTTGCTATTCTACTGGCGATTGAACTTATAATTTTCCTCCTTTTATTAAAATTTGTTATTGAAAATCTTGTTTATTAAATTCAAAAAGTGTGGTTATTTTCTTTTGCACTTTGTCTAAATTCTTGTCTATTTTTATTTAAAATATCTTTTTAATTCTTTGTATCCGCTAACCATAAATTTATAAAATTGTGTTTTTTATATTTTGTAAATAAAACATCATAACAAAATCTATTTTTGAATCAAAATCAAATAAAATTTGATTTTGCCATAAATTTTTCAAATTTAAATCTACATTACAAATAAATTTAAATTTAAAAATTCATAAAATTTACATTTTGTAATAATTTAATTTCTAGTAGAATTTTGCCGATTATATCTTAAAATTTTTATTGAAATTCCAATTTTACTTAAATAAGCAAGATTGCGACTTTATGTAATTTTTAAAAAATTGCTAAAAATTTATGAATTTGGTTTGAAATTTGAATTTAACAGTGAATAATAGCATAAATTAATATTATTTAATCTACATTTAAAAAATAAAGCCGTATAATCAAAAAAATAAAATTTAATTTTAAAGGTTAGACCGATGCGAACTGCTCTGCAGGCGCTTGCACTTATTACTCAAATAAATAGAATTCCGTTTGATTCTAAAGAAATAATAAATAAATTTGCATTGAATACAAACGAACCAAGCATTGACGAGCTTACAAGAATTGCAAAATATTTGGAATTTAAAGCAAAAATCAAAAATATATCTGAAATTTCAAAATATAAACCTCCTTTTATAGCACAATCCAAACAAAATACATATTTTGTAATTTTCCAAATTTTAGAAGACGGATCATTTTTGATTTATGATGGCGGGAGCAGCTTAAAAAAGATAAACAAAGATGAGATGAATGAAATTTCAAATTCCAAAATAATAGTTTTGGCTCATAAAGCTTTAAATTCTCAAGTCAAATTCGGCTTTGCATGGTTTTATAAAAAGATGCTGAAATTTAAATTTATAATTTTTGAAGTTTTACTAGCCTCTTTTATAATGCAGCTTTTTGGGCTTGTTACGCCGCTTTTTACACAAGTAGTTCTTGATAAGGTTTTAACTCATCATAGCATTAGCACTTTAAATGTTATCGCGGTAGCATTTTTCGCAGTTATTATTTTTGAAATGCTACTCTCTCTTACCAGAAATTATATATTTGCTCACACTACGACAAAAATTGATGCGCAGCTTGGAAGCGAACTGTTTTTGCACCTTTTATTGCTTCCGATGACATATTTTGAAAACAGAAAAGTAGGAAACATAGCGGCAAGAGTAAGAGAGTTAGATAGCATAAGAGATTTTATTGCAAACAAATCGGTTACCGTGCTGCTTGATCTTCTTTTTAGCTTTGTTTTTGTCATTATGATGCTACTTTACAGCGTAAAACTTACACTTATAGCAATAGCTTTTGTAAGTGTAATTGCTTTGATTTATTTTTTTATTACACCGATGCTAAGAGCAAGACTTAATGACAAATTTGAGATGGGAGCAAGGTCAAATTCTTATTTGATAGAGTCAATCACTGGAATGCAAACCGTAAAATCTCTTGCAATTGAGGGTGGAATGCAAAGAAACTGGGAAGATTATTTAGCAAAATATGTAAAATCAAGTTTTAATCTTTCGAATTTAAGCAATATCGCAAGTGGATTTGCAAACGCTCTTTCAAAGCTTATGACTTTATCTATTTTATATTTTGGTGTAGGGCTTGTAATAGAAGGAAAATTAAGCGTAGGCCAACTTATCGCTTTTCAAATGTTTGCAGGGCAATTTGCGTCTCCTGTAATGAGACTTGTAGGTCTTTGGAATGAATTTCAACAAGCGATTATAAGTGTGGATAAATTAGGCGATATATTAAATACGCCGACTGAACAAACAACAAATAAACCGATAATTTTAAATAAAGTAAGAGGTGAAATAAAATTTGAAAATGTAAGCTTTAGATACAACCCTGGTTCTAATTTGGTTCTTAAAAATTTAAGTTTTAAGATAGATGCAAATAAAAGTGTAGGCATAGTAGGAAAAAGCGGAAGCGGCAAAAGCACGATTACAAAACTAATCGAAAGGCTTTATTTACAAAATGACGGTGCTATTTATATTGATGATATTGATATAAGACATCTCAATCCATATATTTTAAGGCAAAATATAGGCGTAGTTTTACAAGAAAATTATCTTTTTAGCGGCACAATAAGAGAAAATATATCTTATGCAAAAGCCGACGCTTCTATGGACGAGATCATAAAAGTAGCCAAAATATCTGGAGCGCACGATTTTATAAAAGAGCTTTCATCAGGATATGATACGATAGTAGGAGAAAGAGGAAGCTCTCTTTCAGGCGGGCAAAAGCAAAGAATCGCGATAGCAAGAGCGATTATTTCCAACCCTAAAATTTTAATATTTGACGAAGCGACATCTGCGCTTGATTATGAAAGCGAAAAAGCAATAACTGAAAATTTAAATAAAATAAAAGAAAATAGAACATTCATCATCATCGCTCATAGACTTTCTACGATAAGAAATTGTGACGAAATAATAGTAATAGATAAAGGTGAAATTAAAGAACGCGGAAGCCACGATGAATTGGTAGCCAAAAATGGATATTATAAAAAATTGCTTGATGCACAAGCAGGGCTCAATCATGTTTAAACTTTTTAAAAAAATTGACGATTCATACGAATTTAAACCAAGTATAATTGAAATAGAAGATAGACCGCAAAATCCGCTGGGAAAAACGATTCTATGGATAGTTGTAACAATTTTCGTTTTTTTGGTTTTATGGCTTGTGTTTGCCAAAATAGATATAGTAGTAAGCGGCAGCGGAAAAGTAATACCAAGCGGAAATATTAAAATTTTAAAACCGCTCGAAAACGGAATAATATCAAAAATTTTAGTTTATGAAGGACAAAAAGTATCTAAAAACGAACCGCTCATAATCATTGATCCAAGCGTATCTAAAGTAAATTTAATCACGCAGGAAGAAAAACTAAAAGCACTTAATTTCAGTATAAAAAGACTTGAACTTTTAAGCTTCAGTGAAAAATTGCAAAAAGATGCAAATTTAAGCAGCGACGAAATGAATCTTTATATCAATCAAAAACAAAATTTTGATGAAAGCATAGATGAACTGAATTTTAAAATTTCAGGCATACTAAACTCAATAAACGGCACACAAGCTGAAATTTCAAAATTAAGCGAACTGAAAATTTTAGCGGATAAAAGGGTTAAAAATTTAAAAAACGTTCGAGATATAATAGCAAGCAAAGATTATGAGGATGCGCTTTCAAAACAGATTGATTTAAACTCGCAAATAAAAAGCACAAATGAAAATTTACTTGCACTAAAATCAAAACTGAGTGAAACTAAAAAAACGCTTGAGAATTTTAAAACGAGTCAAAAAGCTAAATTTTTGGATGAACTTTTAACAAAACAAAAAGAAGCCGCCGAAATCAAAGCTTCTATAAATGCACTAAATTTCCAAACGAAACAACAAATCGTAGCATCTCCTGTAGACGGTTATGTAGGAAAACTTTTGATTCATACGGTTGGAAGTTCCGTTAGCAGTGGTGAAGAGCTAATCAGTATAATTTCCGCAAACGAGCCTCTAATTATAAGTGCTAAAATTTTAAATAAAGATATAGGATTTTTACAAAATGGACAAAAAGTAGCCATTAAAGTTGATACTTTCAACTTTCAGAAATACGGCAAAATAGACGGAGAGCTTATACATATAGGAAACGACGCTATAAAAGACGAAAAACTTGGGGAAATTTTTGAAATAAAGGTAAAACCGAAAAAATTAAGTCTGATGGTAGAAGGCAAAGAAAAACAAATAGAGCCCGGAATGAGCGTAATAGCTGAAGTGAAAGTCGGAAAAAGACGAGTCATAGAGCTTTTCATATATCCTATCGTAAAATATCTCGATGAAGGACTTAGTGTAAGATAAGCTCTGAAACAAAAGGAAAATTTTATGGATTTTGAGGAACTTTTATATACTTAAGGATAAAAAAATAAAAAAATGAGAAAATATATTGCAAATAATATTTACTTAAATAATTATAAATTATATAAATTTTTAAACAAAAACAATAGTATAACAATCTATGAAACAAAAATAACTATTAATTTTCGCAATATTAAAGTATTAACAGTATTAAAAAAATTTGTTTTTAGAAATTTTAGAATATAAGAAAGTAAAATAAAAAAATGAAAACTAATTTAAACATTGATACAAACGGTTATATCGTAAAAGCCAATAATGGAAAAACTATCGGTGTTTGCTCCAATGAAAATAAAATTTACGCTAAGCGATTAAATAAAGATATTTCAGAAATTTTGATCAATTTTTTATTGTCTATAGAAGATAAAAGATTTTATAATCATATAGGCATTGATTTTATTGCTATAATAAGGGCTTTTTATAGAAATTTACAAGCCGGCAAGATAGTAGAAGGCGGAAGTACAATAACGCAACAGTTATCAAGAGCTTATTTAAATGATAATTCAAAAACCATAAAAAGAAAAGTTAAAGAGATATTTAAGGCATTAAAAATAGAAACAATCTTTTCAAAAAAATATATCATAGATAAATATATTGAATCCGTTTATATGGGATCAAATTTATATGGATTTGAGTCTGCTTCAATTAAATACTTCTCAAAACGGTTAAATGAATTGACAAAAAAGGAATTTATATCTTTAATTGTGTTATTAAGAGGACCAAATCTATATGTTGATAATAAACAACTTTTTTTAAATAGATACAGGAGCATTCTATTTAGATTAAATAAATCAAATCTTATTTCAAGAAATCAAACTAATAAATATTTGCGTCATTCACCAAAAATACAGCAAAATCAAATAAACGTTGTTCCGTCAACAATTATTCCTGATATTGCGAAAACAATAGACTATAATAAATTTATAATCAATAGCACAATAGACTATAAAATACAGAATAAAATAAACTGGTTTGTAAATTCTACTAATGATTTAGATTCTGTAATATGTATAAATAAAGGTAAGATTTCAGGTTTTGCTAGCAAACACGGAAATCATTATATATTTAACAACTTCGGAAATGTAGGCTCAACACTTAAACCTTTTATATATTTGTATTTAAGAAGTAATGGCATAGATCAAAACGAACAAATACCAACAAGACCTATCTACAAATATGGAGATTGGACAGCAAAAGAGGCATTTGAATACAGATGTAACACAATGTCATTAGCAAGAGCGTTAGAAGTATCTAACAATACCGTTTTTTTAAATGCCAGTTATAAAGTTGGTTTTAACAATGTTTCTAAGTATATTTCTACTTTATTCAATAAAGAATATTGTGGAGATTTCCCATCTTTAGTCTTGGGATCAACTCCGTATGGTATTTCTTTATATGAATTATCAATGGCTTATTATAACTTATTTTCAAGCAGCGAACTTCAGTATTTAGACGAGTTAAAGCCAATATTAAGAAAAGTATCGATAAATACTTTAGGGTTATCTTCATTTTTTTGCAAAACAGGAACTACGAACAATAGTATAAATAGATATATTATTTTAGGTAATTCTGAAAAAGTATTTGCATTTTTAAGAGATGAAAAATTAAAGTGGGATAATATGATAAATAATGGAAAAATATCAAAAAATTTCACCAAAAAAATCAAAGGATATTTTAAATGAATTTATCAAATGAGATTTTAACTTTTATAGATGGCAAGATGAATGATATTGAGTTTATTGTATTTTTAATAATAAGTATATTTTCATTAGTAATTAAAAAATTTATAACAGACTCAATAGCCCAATCTGAAAAAATTTTTATAAATACTCAAAAAGAAAATTTAAAAAAACTAAATAAAATTTATTTTGCTTTAGTTCAGTTATCTTTAAAGCCAAATTCGAAATTCAGATCAAAAAAACTATACAAGTTGCTATTAAACAACTTTTATACGATGAACACTAAAGAAGATACTAAATTGTTAGAAAGTATATATGATAATTGTGAAAAAAATAAAGATTTAAATGAAAAAATGATTTTGGAGTATACGAGAAAAATTCAAATTAAAATAAAAGAAATTAACAACATTATAGATAAAAATAATTCAACATATTCAGAATTTCAATCTAATCCTATAATGTTTTATATTAAAAAAATATTATTAGTAATTTGTATAGTTTTTTCTATGCTAGTTTTTTTATATGTTTTGCAATATTTATTTACAAATTTTAAGATTTGTTGGAAAATAATATTGACAGTATTTTCTATATCAAATAAAAATGATGGTGAAGATTTTTTAATGATTTAATAAATGACTTTAAGAAAATTTTAAAAGTCTTACAAACCCATCGCTTGTAGTTTAAATTTATTGCATAGTTGGCATAATGCTATTTATACTTTATTATGGAAAGATTGGGTATTTTCCAACTTTAGCGGTGCTGATATATTTTATCTGATTATAATACTAGGTGTAGCCGGATTTGTATATTTTATTTGTTTGCTTGTTTTTCTCCTCTTATGTACTTTTTTATTTCGTATAAATTTATTGTTTGAACTATGAGAATTATAAATATTTGAGCATATTTTTTTGCTGCATAACAGAGTTGGAGAAGCTTGCATTAATATCAAAGGTTTAGCAGCCTAATTGTAATGAATATTAGTACTATTTTAGAAAATATCAAATATTTTTTTGCATATTAAGAATTGATATATTTTTTAAATTTTACTTTTGAAATTTTTTAAAAATTAAACTTAAATGGTTTTGTAAAATATAGCTTAATTATTAAGCTATTTTAAAAAATTATTGATTTTATTATAATTGTTATAAATTTCACACAAATTTTAATACTTAACTAAACAAAAAATCATATAATCAAAAACCAACAAATTTAAAAGGCTTTTAATGCTAAAATCTTTAAAATTTATCATTGTTATTGTATTTTTGTTTATGGACAGATCACTTGCTATCACATTTGATGAAATTCTAAAGCATGCCTTAAAAAATTCTCCAGATATAAAAATATCATCTCTTGATATAAATTTAGCTTCAAATGATTTGGATTACGCATATTCTTATTTTTATCCTACCTTATCATTGGCTTTAAACTCTGAATATTCTAAAAGATTTGATGACGGATATAATTCGGTTTATGTCGGCGAGAGCTCACTTGCCGGTTCTACTACTTTTCAAAACTCGGCTTCACTTATTTTAAGATATGATATTTTAAAATTTGGAGCCGATTATTATAGAAAAGAGAGCGCAAAACAAAAAATTGAAACAATGAGTTTTAAAAAATGTGATGATGAATTAAATTTGGCGCTTGAAATTTTGGAAAATTATAAAAAAGTTTTGATTTTAAAAAACAGTTTAAATATAAATAGTCAAAAGATTGATATTTATGAAACTCTTTTGGATTATACAAAAAGATTAAATAAAATAGGTGAAAAATCAAAACTTGATGTCGCTGATATAAATATAAACTTATCTCAAATAAAAGATGAAATTTTAAGCGCAAAAACACAAACAGCTTACGCTTTAAATATGATTTCAATGCTTTCAAATTTAGATATAAACGATGCTTTTGATTTCAATGATTTTAATATTCAAAAAAATTATGAATTTTTGGATTTTAAAGATACTTTTATGGCGATGCAAATAGTTTCTAAGATAAAAGAAGATGAACTAAATATCAAATCTCTTGAAAGCTCTTTTTATCCTACGATATCTTTTTATGCAAAATATGATTTTTATGGAGACGACAAAGACAGATATTGGAAAAGTGTGCAAGATAGCAAAAAATACGGCTATAGAGTTGGAATTTCTTTTACTTGGGACATTTTTGACGGCGGCAGAAAAAATACACAGCTTAATAGAGCAAGACTGGAGAACGAACAAAATAAATTAAAATTAAAAGCCGCGAATCTTAAATACGACAAAGAGATTATGGATATGCGAAATTTCAAAAATAACGAAGAAGAAACTTTGAAAAACTTGGAGCTTTTGAGTAAAGAAAGTAAAAGATTAAAAGATATGAGTTTATCATTAAATAAAAACGGACAAAGCGATAAAATTACAGTGCTAAATCAAACAATAAATGCACTAAATAAAGAACAAAGCCTAAAAGAAAATATCATAAATGCAGGATACAATCTAACCAAAGCTGATTTAATCGCAAAACAAAAAAGATGGTGCGAGTAAGAAATTATTTGAAGAAAGTTGTTTGATAAAAGTAGTTGACTTTTATCAAACAACATATTTAAATCGTATCTAATAAAATTTTTAGAGATAGCAATCATACATTATAGATTTGCATTATATCCATATTTTTATTTGTTTCGTTTTTGAAATTTAAATTTAGCGCATTATCGTTTGAATATGAGTTTAGTTCTTCAATGATTTTATTCGCAGTGTCTGCTGATACTCCAAAAGGTTCATTGTTGCTTGGATACTCTTTTCCAAAGCTTTGATAAATTTGCTCTGAAGTAATTGTGTAACCGTTTTTAAGTTCAAACTTTTCAATTATATTGCTTGGATTTGTAAAGAAATTTTTAACTGTTATAGTATCGTTTTCATGATTGTAAACATTTAAAGTTAAATCCGTTCCGTTTGTTGAAAAATTTAAACCATTTCCATCTTGTGTAAATTTTATAGTATCGTTTCCACCACTATCTATTACTGTTTTTTGACCTCCGCTAAATACATATCTGTTATCTTCATTGCCACCAACTAAATTATTTTCGTTTGGTTGTGGATCTGTAGTATTTGAAGAGTCATCTTTTGGATACTCTTTTCCAAAGCTTTTATAAATATCTTTTGCACTGAATTTATAACCGTTTTTAAGTTGTATTGTTTCTATAATTGAATTTTCATTTGCAAAAAAGTCTTTTATGGTTACGATATTGTTATTATTTTTATCTTGTATATTACCAAGGCTTAATGACAAATCAGTTCCGTTTGATGAAAAATTAAGACGATATCCATTAATCATAAATTTCAAAGTATCAATTCCACCACTATCAACTATAAGATCTTTTCCGCCATGATAATAATAAGTGTTGTTTTTGTCGCTTCCTTGTAGAATTTCATCGTTTTTAGTATCAATAATATTTGCATTTTTATCTTCTGTAAGAGTTGGCTTATCAAAAGCATTTACGATATTGTCTATGTCGTTTTTGGTATAAGCATATCCGTCACTTGGTTGGATCATATCAAGAGCATACTCATCATTTAAAAAGTAGTTTTTAACTCTTACTCCTTGATTTGCATCGTTGTCTATATTTATGATAAGATCGTTTTCTTCTTTTGAAAAGCTTAATCTATCTCTTGTAATATCAAAAAATATCAAAGAATCACTTCCACCGCCTTCATTTTCTATAGTGTCAAACCCATCTCCATAAGAATAATAATATCTATCATCGCCGCTTCCGCCGTTTAGATAATCATTTCCATCTTCACCTCTAAGTTGATCGTTTCCGGTTCCTCCGTATAGTTTATCATTTCCTGTGTTTTTTTCTATTCCGTTTCCACCGCTTAGATAGTCATCACCATCTTCACCGTAAATTTCATCATCTCCGTCAAATCCATATACAGTGTCATTTCCACTACCTGCTTTAATTATGTCATCATTTCCCATATATCCTGAAAGTTCGTCATTTGCGTCACTACCATAATAAACAGCATTGTGATCTATATACTTTTCATCCCAAATTGTTCCATCATCAAATTCAATTGAGTTTATTTTATAATATCTGTTTGATAAGAAGAAATGATTTTTAACTGTGATTTCGTCACCATTTGTTTTATTTTTGATAATCAAATCGTCACCATTTCTTGATAGCAAGATATCGTCTTTATTCACTCCTTTTGTAAATTTTACGGTATCAAATGAATCTTGTCTTATCAAATATGGTTCGCTAAGTTCACGCTCTGTGATGATATCTTTGCCATCACCAAGATTAAAGATATATGTATCATCTCCATCTCCACCTTGAAGTTTATCATTTCCACTTCCACCGATTATAGTGTCATTAAATATACCGCCTATGATTTTGTCATCGCCTGCCGATGTGCTTATAAAATTGTCCGCGTCATCATAGCCTTTTATAGTGTCATCTTCATCAAAGCCAATCATTGAGGCTTTTTTTATGTCATTAAATGTCAGCGTTTCACCGTTTGCAAATGTAAAATTTTCTATCGTGTTTTGGTTTGAAATGATATTACCATAAACAACGTTTTTTAAAGTTATCAAATCCGTTTGATCGTCTTTAAATTTAATTGTTATATCGTTTTCGCCGTTTCGTTTTACTATCAGATTTTCTTTTAAGAGGTTATTTTTAAATTCTATAGTATCGTTTCCGCCATTTTCATAAATTTCATCTTTCCCGTCGCCTTTACTGAATATATATTTTTCATTACTATAGCTTCCGTGCAATTCGTCATCGCCTTTTCCACCGATTATAGTATTAAATTCTTCGCTGGAATATACGTCGCTTGCTGTCACTATATCGTTTCCGTTTCCTGCGTCTATAAATCCTGTAGCATTTATATTATCATTTCCATCTTCTGCATATATTGTTCCGCTTGCGTTGATTGTATCGTTTCCGCTTCCTGCGTAAATTGTTCCGTTTGCATTGATTGTATCATCGCCGATTCCTGCATAAATCGTATTATTTCCGTTTAGATCTTTTATAGTATCGTTTCCGGCTCCTGCGTTTATTGTGTCATCGAGTTCTCCACCGTATATAGTTTCATCCACGTCATTTCCAACGATATTGTTATTTTCAT
>QWCE01002115.1_pt1 | contig 57189 bp, 72 predicted proteins | sample 1972531 | NCBI WGS metagenome assembly QWCE01 (sample SAMN09866716, study PRJNA288562) | Human gut metagenome isolate term4_stool, whole genome shotgun sequencing...
GATAACTTTTATATTTAAAAAATTCTAAAAATTCATCTTTTGATAGCTCAATAATTCCAGCAACTTTTAAATAATAATAAAATTTAGTATAAGGATTTATATCCAATACAGTTATATCTTTACAACACTTAACAATTGCATTAAGCGCTTGATCACCAGAAGATCCAACTGTTAATAAACTTTTTTCTTTTAAATCAAAACTGTAAATATATCCTGATATATTTTCAGTAGTAAATGAATATAATTCTGAAAATCCATTTTGAAAAGCCTGATCACATACAAATTCATCATTGCATCTTTTTAGTGCACTGTCTAATACAATTTCAAAATTTTTCATAATTCACTTCCTTTTTGAAAGTTATTATACACTAAAACATCTAGTAGTTGAAGAATATTATAACAAAATTATTTTTCATATAAAAAATAGTTAGTTTTAAAAATCAACTAACTATAAAATTTATTTTTTTATTAAACCTGTAACTTTTTGTAATTCTTTTATATCTTGATTCATAACATTAAATCCAGATTCTATTATGTCTGTATTTACTAAATCAATGTTAACAATTTTTAATAAGTCTAGTGAATACTGACTGCTCCCTGCTGATAAAAATTTAATATACTCTTCTTGAGATAATGTTTTTTTATCAACTAAAGAATCTATAACAACACTTGCAATCAATAAGCCCGTTGCATACTTATATGGGTAATAGCTCCATCTATACAAATGACCAAGTCTAGCCCATTCAATATTTGCTATTTGATCATAATTAATATCTTTTCCATAATATTTCTTTATAAGACTAAAATATTTTTCACATAAGATTTCAGAAGTTAAATCTGATTTAGTTTTAGTTTCATACAAATCATTTTCAAATTCAGTATACATTGTTTGTTTAAATACTGAGGTAAAGTAATTTTCTATTTCTTTACTTAAATAAAATATTTTTTCTTCTTGTGTATTAGCATTATTATATAAATATCTATTTAATAGTATTTCATTTGTAATAGATGCTGTTTCACCAACAAATATTGTACTATCTTCATAAATAAATGGTTGTTCTTTTTTAGACAAATAATAATTAACAATATGACCTATCTCATGAATCATATTTTTTAAATCAATATACGAACCTTTAAAATTCATAAAAGAATATGTATGCCAAGAAAAAATAATTGATTGATGCTTATTTTCATCTAATTCAGCATCTATATGACCATTAAATAATATTTTTACAACTTCAAGATATTTATCTCCCAGTGGCTTTAACGCGTTTAAAATTATTTCCTTTGCTTCTTCTATTGAAAATTTAACTTTTAAATTACTATCTAATGGAACTCCAAAATCATATAAATGAGGGTTTTCTATATTAACTAGATCAGATTTTATCTTTAAATAATTTTGAATAAGTCCTAAATTATTATTTACTGATTCAATTAATTTATCAATAATTTTAGGATCGATATTTTCTTCATATAATATCTTCTCTAAAACAGAATTATATTTTTCTAATGCAGAATTTTTTATTCTACATTCATAAATTTTATTCAATAAGTTTGCAAAATTATCTTTTTCATTTTGAAAAGAACTATTAACAGTGAAATACGTTTGCCTTCTTGTTTCTCTATCCCTAGAAGAAATATATTTTCCAAAATTTGATGCAGTTACTTTAACTTTCTCATCATCAATATTTATACTACCATAACCAATATCTCTTAATAAATTATTATAAATACCTAGTTGTTCATTTATAATATTATTATTATTTTTTATTTCTTGATTTATTTCATCTGATTGTATATGCTTTTTAAGTCTAAATAAATTATCAAGCGATAATTTATAAATTTCTAATTTAGGATTTTCAACTATAAAATCTAAAATTTTTTCATAACCTAATTCTAATATTTTTCTATCTATAAATTTTAAAGAAGTATCTACATTATTATTAAATGTTTCAGCAACTTTCTTTAATTCAATACATTCATCACTATTTATATTTTTATAATACATTAAAGAACCATAAATCAAAATATTATTACTTAATTCCTTAATCTGCAATTTTTTATCCAAAACTTCTAATAACAAAGAAGCATCTAAATTTAATTTTTCATACTTATTCATATCATCTAATAATATCTTTACATTTTCAATTGCCTGATAAAATGAATGATTATCAGTAAATATTTCTTGTAAGTTCCATTGTAATTTATTCATTATACAACCTCCTAAATTAATTCAATACCATTATATCACATTTATTTACATTTAAGTATTTAGCTAATATAAATTAAAAGTTGACAAATCATAAAAATGATGCTACACCTCGGTTATCAATGGGGATTAGTTAGTTTATTATAGTAAAAAAAGTATAACTAAAGATATCTTTATTGAGGATATCTTTTTTATGTAAGAGGGGGAATATTTATGAAAAATATTAAAAATAACAAAGCAAGTGAAAAAAATTTATGAATGGTATCAAAAATATCAAAGTAAGTGAAAAATTTAGAGATAGATTGATATCAGGAGGATTAAGCTTAGTAATCGGTGCAACTGGATTTACAATAGGAAAAATAGATTCTAAAATTAATAAAGATGAAATGATTAATGAAACTAACAAATTAGTTAGTGATTCTCTAAATAGTTTTAGCCAAGAAATTAACAAAAAAATGATGAAGCGGTTAATAAAACATTAGATAATCTTAGTCAAAAAGATGATGAAATGATTAATAAATATCTTGAAAGCTATATTAATCAACGTGATGCACTACAAAAAGATATTGATAACGTAAAAGCCCCAAAAAATGGAATGTTTAATGAAACAACATTCCTATAAGTGAGTTACTTATACTTACAGACCTTGATGCATACGGTGACAAGACATATTATGTTATAACACCAGATGGAGATGAGCCTGAATTATATAAAGATTACCGTAATGAATTTAAAGCTGCTAATTGGTACAAATATAACGGTAAAACTGAAAACAAAGTTATGTTCACCAACTCTACTCTGATTGTCGACCATTAATTAATTACCTAACAGAAGAAGAACAAGATAATCTAAAATATAATGGTGGTAAAATAAGTACATCAGAATTAGATATTATTTTAGATCGTTAATAAATAGCGATTTTTTCTTTTTTTGTTATCTTTAAATTCAATCTACAACTTAATATATTGAAACTACAACTCATTATTTTAAAATATCGCATAATATAATTATTAAAATTTGCAACAACATCATATCTGTTAAAATATATATGATTTTCTCACATATGCAAACTATTTATTCTGTGTATGAACAGCTTTATAACTAACTACTGATTCATTACTATCATTACTTAGTTTTTATATTTTAATCCAAAACTTGGACAATAATTATTCTTGTCACAAACAATATTCATTTTTTAAGCTAGCCATTTTTAGACTTAATTACTGGATTATCTGTTAAGGTTCAAGATTTGGTAATCGTAAGAACCAAATAAATTGTTAAATGATTCCGAGGAATACAATGCACTTTAATTCGTTTGCACAATAGTATATGCGATTTCGTATCATCTTTTTATTTTAATAATGAATTATCAGTTTTAACTTTATTTTTTAAACATTCTAAACCATATTCATTATATTTTTTTAACCATTGAAAAATAAAAGCATACACTTCATTTGTGTATACTTTTATTTTCTAATTTTTAATTAATATTTTTATTTTATTTTTTTTCTTATAATTTCTGGAAAATGTTCTCTAAATGACAATTCTGCATGACATATATGTATTCCACGTTTTTCACTTTCTTCACAAAGTTTTATTAAATTTTCATAAGAGCAATAATAACCTCTAGCAAATAAAATATTACCAGCAGCTTTAGCATAACCTTCATGATCAAATTCTGTAGCAAAATTAAAGAATGCTGTTTTTGACTCAGTAGTTCTTATTTTTCCATCATATTCATAAAATTCTTTAAATTTACCATCAGGTTGTAAATATAAATTTTTTTCACATTCGAAACTATTATAGTAAACACGAGATAATGGGCAAGAATTTCCAATAAATTCGCTAACTCCATTAAAACCTATGAAATAACCATCTTCTTCTACAAAATTTCCATCTCTATTTAAATAACTAAAATTTTTATCGATCCATGATACTCCACCATTTTTAGCTACCATTGCATAACCATAATTATTAAAATTAGTAGCTATATCATATCTATATGGTAATAAAGCATTATCAGATTCTCTAACATATGCAAATTCTTTATTTTTTGTTTGAACAACTTTAAAACCATTTACAAATTCATTACTATCATCTATTATTGTGTTTGATTTTTTTGGCCTACCTATTTCGGGTAATTTTACAATAAATGTGTTTTTTTCTTTAGAAAAATTATTAACTATATCATAATAATAAATTCTTCTTTTATCATCCTTTGGATTACTTAAAATATCCGTACAACTTATACTATGAATGTTTTTAAATTTTTTTTGCATAAAAATCCTCCTTTTAAATAAAAAATATCCACAATAAGGATATTATATATGAATTATTTATTTTATTGTTATATCAAAATCCCCATTGATAGTCAAAATATAACATAAATATTTTCTAAAGTCAAAATTTCTAAACAAATTGGTTGATGGTCTAACAAATGATAAAAAAAGATTTATATATTTAAATCTTTTTCAATCTGTTTCATATTTCCATTACTTATTAAAGTTAAATTATAGTTTATATTTATGACAACATCTTCACATCTATTTTTTTCATTAGAATTACTTTCAACTTTTTCTATTCCTTCTATTTCAAACAAACTTTCTATTGCATCCTTAAAACAATGTCCGCAGCAAATACTATCTCTCAATATTTTATACTCAGAAGTTTTATTAGTTGAATGTTTATCAAAAGCAAGTAAAGATGGCGTATCTAAAATATCTAAAAAAAAGAAAATTTCCATTTTTATTAGTTTAAATGTTATTAAGTCAGGATTATATTTTACATATATTTTTAATTGATCTTCATTTTCAATGATAACATCCAAAATTTCTTTTAATGACATTAGATACATTTTTAATTCTTTATGCCCCCCAATCATCAATTACTAACGTTAATTCGCTCATATTAACTCCTTTCTAAAAATAAAAAGAAATATATTAAACTTGATAACTAAATACATATTATTATTAAAAAAGAAAATGGAGATTCCATTTCACATTATCTAAAATTTCCTACCACTTTCTTCAAATGCATTTTCTTTTGTTCTTCTTCTAAACTATTAATAATGACTGATATTACTCTTAAATCCTTTGGATTTGTTGCTATACTTTTCAATGAATAGCTATCATTTATAACTTTATTAACCATAACTAATAACGTTGCTAATTCTTTATCATCAATATAATCATCCGATAGCATAGAATGATAAGTATTTTGAACTTTATTTAGTTCTATTTTTAATTGTTCAATTGAACCAGATAAATCTAATTCTTCATCATTAGAATTACTTATTGGAACACTATATTTTTCCATAGTTTTTTTATATATTCTTCCTGAGATTTAAGGACTTTTCTAAACTGTTGCATATCGAATTGATATGCTCTTTTTGATTCTTTAAATAATAAAATTGATGACTTAATTTTTAAAATTATATTTTCATCGGTTACTTGTTGAGACTAAATTACTTCTGATGCGAATAGCAAAGTGGTTGGCAACTCTTTCACATAATGATAATTGATTAATATCAATCACTTTAATCAGTTTACTATAAAATTAAAAAAGTAGCAATAACTTTATACTACTTTGTATTTTTATATGGTTTTAATACTTTTTTGTTTGTTTTTTCTGATATCATATCAACAGCTTCTTCAATTGGATCAACATGAGAATATCCATCAGTTTTTCCCATTGGACTTAATGGTAGTTTATTACCAAACACTTTCTTTTGTTCGCTTATAAATGCTTTTGCATCATCAAAACTATTAATTTCAACAGTATCACCAACACCAGTTAATTCTGGATATAATGATAAAATATAAGCTTTTGCAATAGGCATAACTCTTGGAATTTGATGAGTATAAACGCTATCCCCAGTTAAGTAATTTAAAACTTCATATACATCTTCCAAATTAGTAAATAAACGATTTGTTGTTATATTTAATATAGCACCCAAGTTAAACTCTTTTGGTATCTTGTTTATTTCTTTGTTTTCCATACTTAAACCTCCCTAACTAAATGTTATTATACAAAAATTTATCTTTCTTTGCAATATCATAAGTTGAATATAAAAATTATATAATTATTTTATATATGATAATTATGATTTTTTCTTATAAAACGAAAAAATCAATCATTTCTGATTGATATCTATCTAAAAGTTCGAATAGTTCGAACAGATTCGCCATGGTGGAGTAGAGGAGAATCGAACTCCTGTCCAAAATACTGTAAAATACAATTACTACAAGTTTAGTTAGAATTAAATTTAGCTAATAAATCGGATCTAACGCACCAAGTTTAATAGCATAGTTTAGTAATTATTCATTAATTTAACCTAAACAATTAAATTAACATATCTTACTAATATAAACCTCTAAAATAATCCGTAAGAATGATTAAATAGAAGTGCTTCTTATACTTAACTTATTAAGCTGCTACTGGAGCAAAAGAAGCGAAACCATAATTAGTTTCGTCATTTATTTTTAAAAATACATTTTAGGTATGCCTACCACTTGCAATCATATCTACATATATTCTGTCGATACCATGCTACCCCATGCCTTAAATACTAACACAATTGACAAAAAAAAGCAAATGTAGTATCATATTCTAACTATTAGGGGTGATAATATGTATGCAGAAGCTGAATTTAAATTTGATTGGTCAAATGCTTTAAAAAAACTTATAGTACTAGCTACTACTACTTTGTTAATTCTTTTAATATTTTATCTATTTAATAATAATAAAGAACAAAACACTTATTTTGAAGATAATTTAATAACAATGACTAATGTAGCTAAAAATTATTTTAATAATCATGAATATACAAATAACAAAATAACTTTAGAAGAAATGATTAATAAGAAAATGTTAATAGATTTTGTTGATGAAAATGGTAATAATTGTAATACTAAAAAAAGTTATGCTCAAATAAATAATAATAAAATTAAAATTAGTTTAACTTGTGATATAGAACAAAAAACAACCGAAATAACAATTTAAAAAGAATGGATTACTCAATAATATTTAATCCATTCTTTTTTATATGTTCAATAAATTTATTTTTAAAATCTTGTAATTCTTCATTAGTAAGAGTTTTCTCATTACTTCCTATAATATATCTAATAGTATATTTATTTTCTATTTCACCATCATATTTATCAATAAATAATCTTTCTTTTATTATTGGAGATTTAAATTCATTTAAAATACTATTTAAATATTCATATTTATTATTCTTATCCATTAAAATTGTATAATCTAAAGTAACACTAGGATATTTACTTATAGGTTCATAAATGTAATTATTCTTTTGAAGAGTAACAAATTTATCAAAATCAATAGTTCCAATAACAATGCTTTTCTTTTTAGCAATTTTTGCCGAAATATTAGAATTAACAACCCTTACACTTCCTACGACATCGTTATCTAAAATACAATCAAATGTTAATGATTTATCATAATAATCATATGAACTGCTTTTAACAAAATTTACATTTTTATTATAAACAATTTTAAATAATGTTTGTAATACCAATTTTGCTTGATAGAACATTTTTTCTAAATTTTTATAATTATCTGCTAGTGCAAATGCTAAAGATCTTCTATTTTCACCATCAATAAATTCTGTTCCGATTTCAAAAACATTAACATTAGAATAAGTTTTTAAATTAGTTTTAACTACATCAATTAAACTTAATCCTAAATCATCTCTTAAAGTATTATCATTAGACTTTCCAAGTAATCTAATATTATCTTTTGTAATATTTAATTTTTCTAACATTGCTGTTTTATACCATAAATAGGTATGTACTTCATTCATATTAAATTTTGTTGCTAATAATCTTTTAACTTCATACTCTATTTCTTGAATATTTTCTAAACTGCCAAAAGTTAAATCTAATTTCAAAGGCTTTAATTCAATATTTTCATAACCATATAATCTAGCAATTTCTTCAATTAAATCTGCCTCTAAAGAAATATCTTTAGTTGCTCTATAAGTTGGAACAATAACTTTATAATTATCACTATATTCTTCTACTTTAAATCCTAAAGATGTTAAAACATTTATAATAAAACCACTTTCAATATCTTTACCCATATATTTTTTTATAGTCTTTTTTTGTAAGATAATTTCTTTTTTCTCTAATTTATTAACATATACATCAGTTAAATTAGAAGTGATTTCTATATCAGGATCAAATTGTCTTAATAAATATACAAATCTTTTAGCAGCAACTAATGTCATATTAGGATCTAAAGATTTCTCATAACGTGCAGATGCTTCTGTTCTTAATCCTAAAGATGTTGCAGTACGTCTTACACTAGCAGCATTGAAATTAGCACTCTCTAAAACAATAGAAGTCGTATCATCTAATATTTCACTATCAAGTCCACCCATAACACCAGCTATAGCAAAATATTCATCATCATTTTTAATCATCAACATTTTATCAGATAAAACACGTTTTTCATTATCTAAAGTAACAAATTCATCTTTATCATTTGCTAATTCTACTTCTATTCTATTTATTTTTCTAGCATCAAAAGCATGCATAGGTTGACCTAATTCTAACATTAAATAATTAGTTAAATCTATTATTAAAGATTTACTTCTCATACCTGTATAATATAAGAATATCTGCATATCAAAAGGTGTTTCAGTATTAGTAATATTTTCTATTTTTAATCCTGTATATCTAGAACACAAATCACTATTTACTTTTATATCCAAGTCTTCTTTATCATTAGGAATATCTTCAACTGTCAATTTTTTTAATTTTAAACCTGTTATAGCAGATATTTCTCTAGCAATACCATAATGTCCCCATAAATCAGGACGATTAGTTAAAGATTTGTTATCTATTTCAACAATTATATCTTCTATTGGAAGATAATCTTTTATATCTCTACCTACTTCATAATTATCAGGAAGTTCTAAAATACCTTCACAATTTTCTGCAAAACCTAATTCTTCTGCACTACACATCATTCCAAAACTTTCTTCACCAGCAAGTTTACGTTTAGTTATCTTCATGCCACAAACATGTCCACCAATATTTACTAAAGGTGCCTTTAAACCAACTCTAACATTAGGTGCACCACAAATTATTTGAATATGTTCATTACCATTATCAACAAGTAACTTATGTAATTTTTTAGAATTTTCAACTTTTTCACATTCTAATATTTGAGCAACAACTACACCATCAATATCGTTACCCTTAATTTGAACACCTTCTACTTCTGCAGTTCTAATAGAAAATTTATCCCAAATACTAACCCAATCAATAGAATCACTATTTTCTAAATGCTTTTTTAATTTATTACATGATATTAACATTTTTTCACCTACTCTACATTAAATTTATCTAACAATCTTAGATCACCAGAATTTAATATTCTAATGTCATCTATCTTATATTTCATCATTGCTAATCTGGTAATACCTAATCCAAAAGCAAAACCACTATATTCATTAGGATCTATTCCACTTTCTTTTAAAACATTAGGGTGAATCATTCCACCTGGACATAGCTCTAACCATCCACTGTTCTTACATGTAGGACAACCTTTGCCACCACAAATTAAACAACTACAATCTATTTCTACACCAGGTTCAACAAATGGGAAAAATCCTGGTCTAATTCTTACATCAACATCTGTTTTAAATATAGCTGACATAAGTTCCTTCATAGTATAAATCAAATTACCAATAGATACATTTTTATCAATAACCATACCTTCTACTTGAAAGAAAGTATTTTCATGACATGCATCTAAGTCTTCATTTCTAAAGCATCTTCCTGGTGCACAAATTTTTATAGGAGCACCATACTTTTGCATTGCATGAATTTGATTAGGAGAAGTATGAGTACGCAATAATTTACCATTGTCTAACCAATAAGTATCTTGCATATCTCTAGCTGGATGATCCTTTGGAATATTTAAAGCCTCAAAATTAAAATACTCACTTTCCATTTCTGGACCACTTATTACACTAAATCCCATTCTTTTTAAAATGTCAGTTACTTCTTTACTAACTATAGTGATAGGATGTAAAGAACCTAGCTCTTCTTTAACTGGTAAAGTTTCATCAAATTCTATATTTTTAGTAATATTTACTTCTGAAATCTTAATATTAATCTTTTCTTCCAACTCTTTTTTTATTTTATTAAATAAACTTCCAAATTGCTTTTTTTCATCTATAGTCATATCTTTAAGTTTTGACATTAATTCAGAAATTTTACTTTTTTTACCTAAATATTTAGATTTAATATTCAATAAATCTGCTTCTTTAGTTGCTTCTTTAATTTCAATTAAAGCATTTGAAACTATTTCTTTTAATTCTTCTTTCATTTTTATTCCTCCAATAAAAAAATTCTAAAACTAAGGGACGCAATATAGCGCGGTACCACCCTAATTCTAGAAATTCTAGCACTTTAATAAGATTAACGCTCTTTAACACGAATAAGTTCATATATATGAATTTTTCTAATTAGTTTATCTTTAAGTAATTTCAGCTATATACTTAATCTCTAAATAAGAACTCTAATTAAATACTAATTATATAATCAACACTTACTTACTAAATTAGTTTAACACAGTAAATTTAATATATCAATAAAAAGATTTATTTTTAATAATTTTATGTTATAATACAACTCCAAGGAGAGTTATACATGAAAACAATAAAAAAAGCTGTTATCTTAGCTGGTGGTTTTGGAACAAGATTTTTACCAATTACTAAAGCAATTCCGAAAGAAATGCTGCCAATTATAGATAGACCAGTGATAGATTATATAGTAGATGAATGTTTAGAAAGTGGCATAGAGGAAATTTATATTATTTCTAATAACAAAAAAAGTTCTTTAAAAAATTATTTTGAAAATAATTACACTTTAAATAGTCATTTAAAAAAACACAATAAAGAAAAAGATTTAAAAATATTGAGTAATTTAAATGATCTAAAAAAGATTAAAATATTTGAAGAAGATATCAATGATCTTAAGGGAGATGGATATGCTTTAAAAAGAATTAGAAAATACATGAAAAATGAACCATTTGCTTTAATTTATGGTGATGATCTAATGTATTCCAAAAATAAACCAGTATTAAAACAATTAATTGAAATGTATGAAAAAACTAATTCTAATATAATAGCAGTTAGAACAGTAGAAGACAAAGATATTCATAAATACGGTATTATTGAATATGAAAAAGATAATAAAATAAAAAACATAATAGAAAAACCATCTTTAGAAAATGCACCATCGAATGATGCTGGAATAGGTAGATATATATTAAGTGAAAATTTCTTTTCTGAATTAGATTCTTTAGAGCCAAATGAAAAAGGCGAATATCAAGCCATAGAAGTAACTTCAAGACTAATAAGAAAAGAATCAGCATATGCATGTAAATTTGAAGGTAATTATTATGATACAGGAAGTAAATTAGGCTATTTAAAAGCTAATATAGATTATGCTTTAAATAATGAGCAGTTACATTATGATATCTTAAATCATATAACTGAAATAGTTGAAAACAAAAAGAATTCTTAATCTAGAATTCTTTTTTTATTTATCTAATATTTTCATTAAAATATCAATTAAGTCTTGATCATTAATTTTTTTTATGAACAATTCATTATTTTCTAAAACTTCTTCAAAAATAATTTCTGATTTTTCATCTTCACTTTTTGCTAAAGCATATTTAATGCCACCATAATATGTTATATTTTCAATAACATACTTTTCTTTGTTCTCTAAAGTAATAATAGTATCTTTTTCTAAACTCATCCCTTTTTATTCATCTCCTTTAAGCCATTTTTCTAACATTCTCTTCAACGTTATTTAAATCAAATGGATTATAAATTAAATTAGCTACATCTAAAGCATTTAAATTTTTAGTATTTTTTTTCTTAATATCTACAACTTTAATTTTTTCATTATCGCCTGTTCTAACCTTATCAACATTAGTTACTTTAATTATATTTTCAGGAGTACTAGTCTTATTCAAATCTATGCTTAAATCAATATCTTTAATATCATTGACTCTTTCTTTTTCTAATTCTTTATTAACAATATCTTCCATATTAATAACAGGAACTTCTTTAGTATTATCAGGATACAAGAATTTCAAAGTTTGTTCAAAAGAATCAATACTTTCTTTTACTTCATTTTTAGAAACTACTTTCTTACTATCCAATAAATCGTCTAACTGTACTTTTGAATCATGAGATACTTCTAATTGTTTAGCTTCAGTTTCTAAAGATTTACTATTTAAGATTTTTTTCAAACCAATAGTAATTTCATTTTTCAAAGCTGAAACATTAAAATTCTTATACTTTAATCTAAATTCTAAGGCATCTATTTTTTCTTTTAAAGCATCAAGTTCAATTTTATCTTCATTTTGTTTAACAATATCATAATAGTTACTACGATTTAATTGCTCTTTAATAATTGAAGACAATTCTTTTGAATGTTGCTTTGAATCAGACTTTAAATTTTTAATAATTTCTTCTTCATTATTATTATCAACAATAAGATCTGCAATATCATTCTTATATCTGTTAATTATATCAGCAGCTATATCTAATTCTTTATTCATTTTAGATATTTCTCTTTTACGATAAGCTATTTCTTTTGTAGTACCTTTTGAATTATTATAGACCTCAGTTAAGTTATCAATACTAACTTTTCTAGTTTGATATTCATTTTCTAATTCTGCAACTTGATTCGTTAATACTTTTATAGCTACTGTATTTAAGTTAATAACATCTTCATGCGTCTTTATTTTTTGATCTAGAGAATTTACAATTTGTTCTATACTACTAGTTCTGGATAATTCAATAGGTAATTTACTTAAAGAATAATCTGTTTTAGATATATTTTTTTCTTTTTTAGTATATTCCTTATTTAAATCATTTAACTCTTGCTCAAGTTTAGTTGCATCCCCATTTTTAATGGTAATATTCATATAAGGCTTTTCTAAAGCCAAATCAGTTATATTTTTTAATAATTCGAGTGATAAATTTAAATCACCTTTTTTATCTAGCTCTTCTTTAATTAATTGTACAAGATAAATAGGAGAATTCTTTATTTCAGCAACACGTGATTCATATTCACAAACTTCTTCTGTTAATTCATTTACAAACTTCTTTTTATCTATTATAGCCATAGAATCACTATAATATTTATCAGAAGCTAATTTATTTTCTAATGAACTAATATCTTCTTTGATATTATTCATTTTATTTTCAATTGTATTTTTTTCTTCAGCTAAAATATTTATAGCGCTATGCATTCTACTTTGAGAATTTGTTATATCCTTTAATTCAGAATTTATAACTTCTAAAGAAGATAGATTATCTTTAATAAATGTTTTAAATTCTCTAGAATTAACGCTATATTCTTTATATACATTTATTTGATTTTCTAAATTATTTTTTTTAGCTGTTAATTTATTTTCTTGATCAACTAAATCACTTAATTGTAAATTATACTTACTCAACTCATTGTCTATCTTTTCTAATTGATAACTATAATCATTTAACTCTGTATTTTTTGAAGTTAATATTAATTTATCATCATTTTTGGCTGCAGCTATATCAGTTTTATTGGGAGTATAATCTTTTATCTTTTTATTCAAATGATCAATTTTACTTTCTAAATCATTTAATTCTAATTCTAAAGTATTATAATCATTTTCATTTATGGAAGACGCCATATTTGCTAAATAATCAAGTCTTTTATATATACCACTTAAAAATGTACTTTTTTCCATAAGACACTCCCTTATTCTATACTATTAAAATAATAACACAATCACAGACTTATTGCAATATTATTAAATTTGAAAAATATAATTATAAGAGGAGATTATATGGCAAGATTTCCACCTAATACTAATCCAGAATTATTTAGTGCAATAGCTTGTATTGTAGGCTACTTAATAGAAGATGACTTTAATGCAAGCGAATTAAATTCAATTGGCAATTGGATTATTTTAGTCGGACAATTTATGCTTACTACAGCTGCTCAGCAACAACTAATTAACGCAAGATTTCAAAATAATGTAGGTAGTAATATAAAAAGTGATACTAATAACCATTTTTATAAGAATCCAGAAAAAGTTAATGTAAAAGATATTGATAATATCCAAAGAGCTCTTCAATTAATGCAAGAAGAGCTTGAAAAACTAAAAAATAACAAATAAAAAAGAACTATTAAACTAGTTCTAATTTTACAGTTAGAGCATCGTCTCCAACTCTTTCTTTAATTTTAATGATACGAGTATATCCACCATTTCTGTTTTCATATCTTTTAGCTAAGTCATTAAATACTTTACTAACAACCTCTTTATCATTATGTAAGAAAGCTAAAGCTTTTCTTCTAGAAACTAAAGTTCCTTTTTTTCCTTAAGAAATCATTTTATCAACAAACTTACGAACTTCTTTTGCTCTTGCTTCAGAAGTAACTACAGATTCATTCATTATAACATCTTTAGTTATACCAGCAAGCATACTACGACGAATTCTTGATTCTCTACTTAATTTTCTATATGCCATATTCTAGTACCTCCTTAATCGTTAAATTTAAGACCTAACTCTTTTACTTTATCAATAACTTCTTTTAAAGATTTTTTACCTAAGTTACGTATTTTAGTAACTTCAACTTCTTTTTTAGAAATTAAATCTTGTACAGTATGAATTCCTGCTCTTTTTAAACAATTATATGCTCTTACAGAGAATTCTATTTCTTCAATAGGTGTTTCTAATGTTTTAGTAATAGTATCAACCTTTTTCTCAGCCATCATTCCAGAAACATCACTTATTGAATTTAAATCAGTTACTATATTAAAATGTTCTATTAGTATTCTACCAGCTAGAGCCATAGCTTCTTCAGGAGTAATAGATCCATTAGTATAAACTTCCATTACAAGTTTATCATAATTTTCATTTTGACCTACACGAGCAGGTTCAATTTCATATGATACTCTTTCAATTGGAGAATATAATGAATCAATAGGAATTACACCAGCTTCACTATTTTCTAGTAATTTTTGATTTGCTTTTGAATCAACGTAACCACGTCCATTTGAAACAGTCATTTTAGCTTCAATTTTTCCACCTTTAACTAAATTACAAATAACAAGATCAGGATTCATAATTTCGATATCTGCATCATGTTCAATATCGCCAGCAGTTACTGGACCTTCTTTTGCTACAGATAATCTTATAACTTTGTCTTCTTCAGTATGATTTTTGATTACTACACTTTTTAAAGCAAGAATAATTGCAGTAACATCTTCTACAACACCATCTAACTTTTGGAATTCATGTAATACTCCATCAATTTTCACACTTGTAATCGCAGAACCTGGTAAACTTGATAACATTACTCTACGTAATGCATTACCTATAGTAGTTCCAAAACCTCTTTCAAGTGGTTCTAAAACAAATCTACCATAATGGTTACTTTCCATATATTCAACAATTTTAAATTCTGGTTTTTCAAATCTAATATTCATTTTTAACTTTCCTTTCCCCTATTAATTTCTTGGACGTTTTGGTGGACGACAACCATTGTGTGGTATTGGTGTTACATCAGAAATTGAAGTGATTTCTAAACCAACAGTTTGTAAAGAACGAATCGCATTTTCACGACCAGAACCTAAACCTTTAACTTTAACTTCAACTTTTCTTACTCCACAATCCATAGCACCTTTACCAGCAGCTTCAGCAGCTAAACCTGCTGCAAAAGGAGTTTTCTTTTTACTTCCTTTATATCCAATTGTACCTGATGATGCCCAAGATATTACATTACCTTCTTTATCAGTAATACTAACAACAGTATTATTGAAAGTTGAATGAATATGTGCAACAGCTTCAGGAATATTTTTCTTTATTTTTCTTTTTCTTCTATTATAAGCCATTATTTAACCTCCTATTTACCTACTTTTTTCTTGTTAGCTACTACTTTACCTTTTCCTTTACGAGTACGAGCATTACGAGATGTTCTTTGACCACGAACAGGAAGGCCTTTTTTATGTCTAATACCTTGGTAACTATTAATTTCCATTTTATTTTTAATATTCATTTGAACTTCACGACGAAGATCACCTTCTACGATTTCTTTATCAACTAAACCACGTAGAGCAGTTATTTCATCATTAGTTAAATCTTTACATTTTTTTGTTGGATCAACTTTAGCTTCTTCACAAATAGATTTAGCTATATTGCGACCAATTCCATAAATAGCAGTTAAACCAATAACTACATGTTTTTCATTTGGTAATTCAATATTTTTAATACGTGCCATATATTCACCTTCCTAACCTTGTCTTTGTTTGTGTTTTGGATTTTCACAAATAATCATATTTTTTCCTTTTCTTTTTATCTTTTTGCATTTTGCACAAATCGGTTTTACCGATGGTCTAACTTTCATAAGTTTACCTCCTATTATCTCTTATTCCAAATAATTCGCCCACGTGTTAAATCGTAAGGTGAAAGTTCAATTGTTACTGTATCACCTGGTAGAATACGTATCATATTCACACGCATTTTACCAGAAACGTAGGCATTTACAGTATGTCCATTTTCAAGTTCTACTAAATAATCTCCGCCCTTTAAAACGTCAACTACTTTTCCTTCAACTTCTAATTTTTTTTCTTTCGCCATTTATTCATCTCCTGTTAAAATTTCATAACCATCATCAGTAACTAAAACAGTATGCTCAAAGTGAGCAGATGGTTTATTATCTCTAGTAATGATTGTCCAATCATCATCAAGCAAATATATTTTTTCAGTTCCAAGATTTAACATAGGTTCAATAGCGATTGTCATACCTTTTTTCAAAACAATACCAGTATCATATTTACCATAATTAGGAACATCAGGATCTTCATGAAGATTTTGACCAACACCATGGCCAACTAATTCTTTAACAACTCCTAAATGATGTTTCAAAGCATATTCTTCAATTTTAGCCCCAATATTATGAAGTCTAGCACCAGCTTTTACTTCTTTTATTCCTTCATACAAAGCTTTTTTAGTATGTTCTAGTAAGAACTCTTTATCTTTACTGATTGTTCCAACTGGATGTGTCCAAGCTGAATCAGAATGATAGCCTTTGTATATAACACCGATATCAATAGATATTATATCACCATTTTTTAATTTTCTGTTACTAGGAATTCCATGAACAACTTCATTATTTATAGAAGTACATATTGAAGCAGGATAACCTTCATAATTTAAGAATGATGGAATACCACCTTTACTTCTAATAAATTTATCAGCTATATCATTAAGTTCTTTAGTAGTAATCCCTGGTCGAATATTTTCTTTAATTAACTGATGAGTTTCATAATTAATCTTACCAGCAATTTTCATTAATTCAATTTCACGATCACTTTTAATACTAATCATTTTCTAAGCCTCTTTTAAACTTTCTTCAATTTGAGCAAACATTTCATTTTGATTTTTACTCGCATCTACTTTTTTCAATATATTTTTCTCTTGATAATAATTTAATATAGGATAAGTATCATTTAAAAATACTTCAAACAAATTGTTAAATGCTTCTTCAGTATCATCAGATCTTCCTTGTAAAGTAGTTTTACAATCATCACAAACACCATCAACTTGTGGTTTTAAGTAATCATAAAACTTATTATAAGATTTCTTACAATTAGGACAAATCAAACGACCCAAAGTTCTTTTTAAAGCTTCCTCTTTAGATATTTCTAAATATATTGCTAAATCAATTTTACTTCCAAGTTTATCCATTAATAGATCTAAACTTTTAGCTTGCTTCAATGTACGAGGATAACCATCAAAAATAATTCCTTCTTTTAAATTATTTTCATTAATATAGTTACTTAGCATTTCTAATACAATTTCATCACTTACTAATTTTCCACTATTTATAGTTTCTTGAACACTTTTAGAAAAATCATCGTTTTTCTTTATAATTTCACGAAACAATTCTCCAGTAGAAATATGGTTATATCCATAATTTTTAACAAGTAAATCACATTGCGTTCCTTTGCCAGTTCCATGAGGAGCAATTATTACAATATTTTTCATATTCTTTTTCTGCTCCTTCTAAAACTACGGCTAACAATACTACTTTCTAATTGCTTATAAGTTTCAATAGCAACACCTACAACAATTAATAAACCTGTACCACCAATTGTAACACTACTTCCTAAACCAGAAAATTTAGAAAATATAATTGGTAATCCAGCTATAATTATTAAGAATATAGATCCAACAATTGTTAATTTAGATAATACATTACTAATATATTTACTAGTAACATTACCAGGTCTTACACCAGGAATATAAGCTCCACTTTTATTTAAATTCTTACTCATTTCATCTGGATTCATAGACATAAATGTATAAAAATATCCAAAGAAGAAAATTAATAAAATATAAAGAATAAAACCAGTAGGAGAAGTATAATTAATCCATTTATTAACAAAATTAATTGCATTTTCATTACCAATAAAATTAACAATTGTAACTGGCAATGCTAATAATGTTGAAGCAAAAATTACAGGCATAACTCCAGCAGAATTTATTTTTATAGGTAAAAATGAATTCTTAGAATCAATAACTGTATTACTTCTATTAGCATATTGTATTTGAATTCTTCTTTCAGCAAGTTGAATCCAAATAACTCCAACAACTATTATTAAATAAACTAATACAAATAAACTAAATAAAGTTATACCAACAGGTAAAGCATGAGTTCCATTAGTAATTAACCCAGTAAATGCTGTTTTAAACATACCAGGAATAGAATCAATAATACCTGCCATAATTAATAATGATAAACCATTACCAATACCCTTTTGAGTAATTTGATCACCTAACCACATTAACAAAGAAGTACCAGCGGTTAATACAAGAGTAGTTTTTAGAATACTATTAACATCCTTTGTTCCTAAGAAGGCAATTGAAATTGCATATCCTTGAACAAAAGCAAATATAATACCTAAATAGCGATTTATTTTATTAATCTTTTGTTTACCAACATAGCCTTGCTCTTTTAGTTCACTAAAATATGGAATAATATCCATTTGTAATAGTTGAGTAATAATAGTAGCAGTAATATATGGTGTAACACCTAAAGCAAATATAGAAAATTGCTTTAAGCCTCCACCTGCCATTAAGTTAAATAGTTCTAGGAATCCTAATTCTTTTGTAATAGCATTTGCCCAAGGAACAGTAATATTAGTTCCTATACAAAAGATAGAAAGGATTGCTAAAGTAAATAAAACGCGATGTCTTAAGTCTTTATTTGAAGGCTTAAATATTTGCGAAATAGTGGCAAACATCTAAATCACCTCAGCTTTAGATCCAGCACTTTCAATTTTAGAAACAGCAGTAGTTGAAAATCTATTAGCTTTAATAGTTAATTTCTTTTCTAAATTGCCATTTCCTAAGACTTTAACGCCACTTAATTGTTTTTTGATAATTCCTTTTTCTTTTAATACTTCAGGAGTAACAACATCTCCATCATTAAAGAATTTATTTAAATCACTTAAATTAATTGTAGCAAACTTAGTTTCAAAACGTTTGTTATTAAAACCTCTTTTTGGAATTCTACTATAGAAAGTAGATTGTCCACCTTGGAACCAAGCAGGAATACTTGCCCCACTACGAGCTTTTTGACCTTTTTCTCCACGAGTAGATGTTTTACCCATTCCAGATCCAGGTCCACGACCTACTCTTTTTCTAGTCTTTGCTTCAGGAGCACTATTTAATTCATGTAATTTCATATTATAACTCCTCAACTTTCTTACCACGAAGTTCTGCAATTCTTTCTGGTGTTCTTTGCATTTTTAAAGCTTCTAAAGTTGCTTTAGCAACATTAATCTTAGTATTAGAACCAAGAGATTTAGAAACAATATCTTTAATACCAGCTAGTTCTAGTACAGCACGTGCTGCACCACCAGCGATAACTCCAGTACCTTCTTTAGCAGGTTTTACTAAAACAGAAGCACGACCTACTTTTGCAATAGCTTCATGAGGAATTGTACGATTATCAATTAATGCAATCTTTGTTACGTTTTTATTAGCTGCTTGAATAGCTTTTTTAATTGCTTCTGGAACTTCATTAGCTTTACCAGTTCCAATACCAACTAAACCTTTACGATTACCAACTACAACTGTAGCAGAAAATCTAAAATGTCTACCACCTTTAGTTACTTTTGTAACACGAGAGATAGAAACAACAGTTTCTTCAAGCAAATTTTTCTTAGAGTCTTTATCAAATTTTGGCATATCTTTACCTCCCTCTAGAATTCTAATCCATTTTCACGAGCAGCTTCTGCTAAAGCTTTAACGCGACCATGGTAAAGGTATCCACCTCTATCAAAAACGATTTTTTCTATTTTATTTTTTTTGGCTTTTGTAGCTATATCCTTACCAACAAGTTTAGCTCCTTCAATATTTCCACCATTTTTAATTTTTAATTCAACAGATGAAGAACTTACTAAGGTAACGCCTTTTTCATCATCAATTATTTGGGCAAAAATATTAGAATTAGATCTAAAAACGTTTAATCTAGGACAAGTAGCTGTACCAGATATTTTATTACGAACACGTGCATGTCTTCTTAGACGTGACACATTTTTTGATTCTTTTTTTATCATAATTTCTGACTCCTTACCTTATTAAGCTGCCTTTTTACCTTCTTTACGACGAATATGTTCATCTTTATAACGAATACCTTTACCTTTATATGGTTCTGGTTCTCTTATTTTACGAATATTTGCCGCAAATTCAGTAACTCTTTGTTTATCTATACCACTGATAGATAATTCTGTATTACTTTTTGATTCTGCTTTTAAATCACTAGGTACGATTACTTCAACTGGATGTGAATAACCAGCATTTACAGTTATTTTATTTCCAGCAACATTGAATCTATAACCAACACCTACTGCTTCTAAATCTTTTGTATAACCACTAGTTACACCAGTAATCATATTATTAATTAAGGCATTAGTTGTTCCATGTAATTGTTTAGCAACTTTTGTTTCATTTTTTCTTTTTACGATTACTTTATTATCTATTATTTCAACTGTAATTAATTTATCATATGTAAATGTTAATTCTCCTTTAGGACCTTTTACAGTAACAATATTATTATCAACTGTAACATTAACACCTTCAGGAATAATTAATTCTCTTTTTCCAATTCTACTCATATGTTAATTTTCCTTACCATATAAAGGCAAGTACTTCTCCTCCTAATCCAGCTTCTCTAGCTTTCTTATCAGTCATTAATCCTTTTGAAGTTGAAATAATTGCAATTCCAAGTCCGTTTAAAACACGAGGAATTTCATCACTTTTAGCATAAACACGTAAACCTGATTTACTAATTCTCTTAAGGCCAGTTATAACTCTTTCTTTTTTATTTGTATATTTTAAAGTTAAAGTTAATTTATCACCTTTAATATTTTTTTCATATTTGTAGTCATTAATGTATCCTTCTTCTTTTAGAATTTCAGCAATTCCTAAAGTCATTTTAGAACCAAGAACTTCTACAGTTTCATATTTCATTTGATTTGCATTACGAATTCTTGTAAGCATATCAGCAATTCTATCTGCTACCATTTAAATTCCTCCCTTCTTACCAACTTGATTTCTTAACGCCAGGTATTTGTCCTTTATTAGCTAGTTCTCTAAAACAAATACGGCATAATTTGAATTTACGAAGTACACCATGAGGTCTACCACATCTTTCACAACGAGTATATGCACGAGATTTAAATTTTGCAGGTCTCTGTTGTTTAACTATCATTGATTTTTTAGCCATTATTTATTCCTCCTAACTACTTTCTAAAGGGCATTCCAAAGCCAGCTAATAAGCTTTTTGCTTCGTCGTTTGTTTTTGCTGTAGTAACAAAAACAATATCCATACCTCTTACTTTTAATACATCATCATAATTAATTTCTGGGAAAATTAATTGTTCTTTTATACCTAAAGTATAATTTCCATGACCATCAAATGCAGTTTTAGATACACCTCTAAAATCACGAACACGAGGTAACGAAATCTTAATTAATTTTTCCATAAAATTATACATATTTTCACCACGTAATGTTACTTTTGCACCAATTGTTTGACCTTCACGAAGTTTGAAACCAGCAATTGATTTCTTTGCTTTAGTAACAATAGGTTTTTGCATTGCTAAAGTTTCTAAATCTTTTAAAGCAGCTTCAATAAATTTAGAATCATGTGCTCCTTCACCAACGCCCATGTTAATAACAATTTTGTCTAATTTAGGAACTTCCATTATTGATTTATAATTATATTCTTTCATTAATGAATCTTTAATAGTTTCATCATATAATTTTCTAAAATTACTCATAACTTTACCTCCTAATTAGCTTTCTTTTCTTTTTTTGCTTTTGCAGCTTTTTTATCATCTGTAATCACTTTAACATTAGATACATGAATAGGTGCTTCCATTTCTCTAATTCCACCAGTTTCGCCTTGACCATTTGGTTTAATATGTTTCTTGATAATATTTATACCTTCAACGATAACTTTATCATCTTTTCTTAAAGTTTTAAGTACTTTACCTTCTTTGCCTTTATCTTTACCAGCAAGAATTTTTACTTTATCATTTACTTTAACTTTCATATAACCTCCTATAATACTTCAGGCGCCAAAGAAATAATTTTCATGAAATCTTTTTCACGAAGTTCTCTAGCAACTGGTCCTAGAACTCTTGTTCCAACTGGAAACTTCCATCTTTTCTTCTTACACCCTGAACACTTCTAACGATTACAGCTTTTACAACTTTACCTTTTTTTACGTTACTGTTAGGAATAGCTTTTTTAACAGTACCAACTACGATATCACCGATATTACCATATTTAACTTTGCTTCCACCTAGAACACGAATTACAAGTAATTCTCTTGCTCCAGAGTTATCAGCAACTTTTAAACGTGTTTCTTGTTGAACCATTTAATGATACCTCCTTAAAGAACAACAGCTTTAGTTACTACTTCAACTAATTCATATCTTTTAGTTTTAGACAATGGTCTTGTACTAACTATTCTCACTGTGTCCCCTTCTTTTGCTACATTCTTTTCATCATGAGCAGTATATTTTTTAGAATATTTAACGCGTTTTTTGTATAGTGGGTGCTTTCTTTGAGTTTCAACTAAAACAGTGATAGTTTTATCATTTTTAGCACTTACTACTTTACCTATTAATTCGCTTTTTTTAGTTTCAGCCATTATTCAGCACCTCCAATTTCTCTTTCTCTTAGAATTGTTTTCATTCTAGCGATTGTTTTTCTTAATTCACGCATTCTAGAAGGTTTTTCTAGTTGACCAGTAGATTGTTTTAATCTAAGTTCAAATAATTCTTTTTTAGATTCAGTAATTTTTGTATTAATTTCTTCATTACTTAATTTTCTTATTTCTTCTACTTTCATTCCTAGTTACCTCCTTTTTCATCTTTCTTAACAAATTTACATTTGATAGGTAATTTATGAGAAGCAAGTCTTAAAGCTTCACGAGCTACTTCTTCGCTTACACCATCTATTTCAAACATAATTTTTCCTTCTTTAACAACTGCTACCCAGTCTTCAACGTTACCTTTACCTTTACCTTGACGAGTTTCTAAAGGTTTTTTAGTTAAAGCTAAGTGTGGGAAAATGTTTATCCAAACTTTTCCACCACGTTTCATATAACGAGTCATTGCTATACGAGCAGCTTCGATTTGACGAGTAGTAATCCATGCACCTTCTTTTGCTTGAAGGCCATAAGAACCAAAGTGTAATTCAGTATTACCTCTAGCATGACCTTCATAAGAAATACGGTGAGGTTTTCTATATTTAGTTCTTTTTGGCATTAGTGGCATTGTTTCTACCCCCCTTACCATTATTTTTAGTAGGAAGTACTTCACCTTTATAGATCCATACTTTTACTCCAATTTTACCATATGTTGTGTTTGCTTCACTAATAGCATAATCAACATTAGCACGTAATGTATGAAGTGGAACAGTACCTTCTGTATATCCTTCAGTACGAGCCATTTCAGCTCCACCTAATCTTCCAGAACAAGCAGTTTTAATACCTTTAGCTCCAGCTTTCATAGTATTTCTAATAGCTCTTTTTTGAGCACTTCTAAACGGTGCTCTAGCTTCGATTTGACTAGCAATATTATCAGCAACTAATTTAGCGCATAGATCAGGATTTTTTACTTCAACAATTGAAATATAAACATCTTCATTTACTAATTTAGAAACCTTTTTTCTTAATTTATCAATATCTTCTCCACCACGGCCAATTATAACACCTGGTTTAGCAGTATTAATTGTTATATCGCATCTTTTTGCAGTTCTTTCAATTATAACTGATGCAACTGCAGCATTCTTAAGCTCTTTTTCTAAGAATTTACGAATTTTAATATCTTTATTTAATGTATCACCAAAGTCACGTTTATTAGCGTACCAATTAGATTCCCAATCTTTAGTGATTCCTAGTCTAAGACCATTAGGATTTACTTTTTGTCCCATCTTAAACCTCCTTAACTCCATCACTTACTTTAATAGTAATGTGACTTGTTCTCTTGTCTCTTCTATCAATATTTGTACGAGATCCAAATTTCATTCTTTTATAAACAGGACCTGGATTAATAAAGCATTCAGAGATCTTAAGAGATTTTTCATCTGCACCATTATTATTAACGGCATTTGCTATAGCAGAGTTTAAAACTTTTGAGATTAAACGACTTGCTTTAGTATTTGTTGTATTTAATATACCTTGTGCTGTTTGAACATCTTTACCTCTAATTAAGTCAAGAGTCATTCTTGCTTTACGAGGAGCGATCATAGCACTTTTATGAATTGCATATGCTTCCATTTCTTATTCTCCCTTCCTACTTTTGTCCTGAATGTCCAGAGAATTTACGTGTTGGAGCAAATTCTCCTAGTTTGTGTCCAACCATATCCTCAGTTATATAAACTGGAATAAATTCTTTACCATTGTGAACCGCAATTGTATGTCCGATAAAGTCAGGATAAATTGTTGAACGACGAGACCATGATTTAATAACTTCTTTTTTATTAGCTTTATTTAATTCTTGAACCTTTGTTAATAATCTATCGAATACATAAGGTCCTTTTTTTAAACTTCTTGCCATTTACCTATTTCCTCCTACTTTCTCTTCTTACGGCTAACAATTAATTTGTCAGACGCTTTCTTATTTTTACGAGTTTTATATCCTAACGCAGGTTTACCCCAAGGAGTAACTGGTCCTTTACGTCCGATTGGTGCACGTCCTTCACCACCACCATGTGGATGGTCATTAGGGTTCATAACAGAACCACGGTTTGTTGGACGAATACCCATATGACGTTTACGTCCAGCTTTACCAAGATTTACTAGTTCATAGTCTTCATTACCAACTACACCAACAGTAGCCATACAAGTACCTAATACTTTTCTTGTTTCACCACTTTGTAATCTTAATAAAACATATTTACCTTCACGTCCTAATATTTGAGCACTAGAACCTGCAGCACGACATAATTCTCCACCTTTGCCAGGTCTTAATTCTATGTTGTGAACAACAGTACCAACTGGAATGTTAGCAAGTGGTAAAGCATTACCAACTTTAATATCAACATTTTCTCCAGCTTCAATAATCATACCAACTTTTAAATCTTTAGGAGCTAAGATATATCTCTTTTCTCCATCTTTATAAGTTATTAATGCAATATTTGCATTACGGTTTGGATCATATTCAATTGTTGCTACTTTACCAGTAACATTAAATTTATTTCTTTTAAAATCGATTAATCTATATTTTCTTTTAGCACCGCCACCAATATGTTGAACAGTCATTCTACCTTGATTATTACGTCCACCAGTTTTAGATTTACTAACTAGTAAAGACTTTTCAGGAGTAGAAGTAGTAAGTTCATTATTAGCTAAGGTAGTCATTCCACGACGTCCATTAGTCGTAGGTTTGTATTTCTTTATTGCCATTTCTTACACTCTCCTAACTAAAACTCTATTGATTGTCCACTTGCTAAAGTAACAATAGCTTTCTTATAAGTTTTTGTTTTTCCAGTATATCTTCCAACTCTTTTTTTCTTTGATTTAGTATTTAAAGTATTAACTTTTTCTACTTTTACATCAAAAGCTTTTTCAATTGCTTTTTTAATTTCTACTTTATTAGCAGAACCAGCAACTTTGAAAGTATATACACCTTTTTCTGCAGCATATGCAGATTTTTCAGTAATAACTGGTGAATAAATAATATCAGTATAATCTTTCATTATTTAAGCACCTCCTCAATTTTTTTAACAGCAGCTTCATCAATTACTAATTTATCAGCATTTACTAAATCATAAACGTTAATTTCATCAGCATTGATAGCATAAGCATAACCTAAATTTCTAGTTGCCATATATAAATTTTCATTATCTTCTAAAGTAACAAATAATGTTTTACCATCTAATTTTAAAGTATTCATTATATTTTTAATTTCTTTAGTTTTTAATGAATCTAAATTAATATTGTCAACAACAACTAATTCTTTATCAGCTAATTTATGAGTAAGAGCACTTTTTAAAGCAAGAACTCTTTCTTTTTTGTTCATTTTAAATCCGTAGCTTCTAGGAGTTACGCCAAATACGATTCCGCCGCCTCTCCAAATTGGACTACGAGATGAACCAGCACGAGCACGGCCAGTACCTTTTTGTTTCCAAGGTTTCTTTCCTCCTCCTGAAACTTCAGAACGAGTTTTTGTTTTATGAGTACCTTGTCTAGTAGCAGCTAATTGTAAATCAATAGCTTTCTTTAAAACGATATCATTTGCTTCAATTGCCCAAACACTATCAGCAAGTGTAATATCTTTTAATTTTTCACCTTTAAGATTTATTAATTGAGTCTTAGCCATTATTCTTCACCTGCCACTTCTTTTGTTTCTTCATTAACTTCTTCAACAGCTGGAGTTTCTTCAACTGAATCAACAACAGTTTCTTCTACATAAGAAATTAATTCTTTAGCATCGTTTTTCTTATCAGTTTTAACAGCTGATTTAATAAATACTAATGAGTTTTTAGCACCAGGAATACTTCCACTAACTAAGATATAATTTTCATTAACATTAACTTCAATTATTTCTAGGTTTTGGATAGTTCTAGTTTCAACACCCATATGTCCAGCTAATTTTTTGCCTTTCATAACACGCATTGGTCTCATAGTACCCATTGAACCAGGTCTTCTATGATATCTTGAACCATGTGTCTCAGGTCCACGAGATTGATTATGTCTTTTAATAACACCAGTAAAACCTTTACCTTTACTAGTTCCTGTTACATCAACATATTCTCCTGCTTCAAATACAGAAGCATCTAAAGTATCACCTAAGTTGTAAGTTCCTTCAACATTTCTTATTTCTTTTAAGAAGCGCTTAGGAGTAGCATTTGCTTTTTTAGCATGCCCAATAGCAGCTTTAGTAGCATGTTTTTCCTTTTTATCAACAGTTGCTAATTGAATAGCATCATAACCATCAGTTTCTTTAGTTTTAACTTGAGTAATAACATTAGGCTCAACGCTAACAACTGTTACAGGAATTAATTTACCATCTTTAGTAAAGACTTCAGTCATTCCGACTTTACGTCCTAAGATTCCTTTCATATTACTTTCCTCTTTCTAATTATAATTTGATATTAATATCTACACCACTTGGTAAGTCCAAATGAGTTAGAGCTTCAATTGTTTCTTTGCTAGGATCTTTGATATCGATTAATCTCTTATGAGTACGACTTTCAAATTGTTCTCTAGAATCTTTATATTTATGTACAGCTTTTAGTACAGTATATTTTTGGATTTCTGTAGGTAATGGCACAGGTCCAGAAACAACTCCTCCAGTTCTTTTTACAGTTTCGATTATTTTTCCACAAGCTTGATCTAATACACGGTGATCATAAGCTTTAAGATTAATACGAACTTGTGATTTTGACATTTACATGTCCTCCTTTCGCCTATATCTAGTATAGACTCGCTCCGTAACGAATTACCTGAAAAATTCAAGAATTTGTTTTAACAACAATTCCTAGTGTATCAGCAACCTCGCACATCTAAGCAGTCATACAGATTTAATTATAGCAATAAATTATATGATAATCAAGTCTAAATTTGCTTTTTATCAAAGAAAAAAGCACATTAATGTACTTTATTCTTTTTTAAAGTATAACTATTAGTAATAATAGATTCATTATTTATCAACACATCATCTTTATTGATTAGCATTTTAGAATTACATTGTAATAATGATTTATTTATATTAGATTTATTAGAAGAATTATATTTCAAAAATTGTATATTATTATCAATTATTTGTTGCTGATTAAAAGCAAGATAATTACTAAATTCATTAGCCATAATAAACACCCTTCTTTTTAAAAAAATATTATAATAAAAGTTATCATATAAAAAAAGTACCAATTATGGTACTAAGCATTAATTACACTAGCAGAAGCTCCAGTACTTACTGTCACTGCAACTATAATCGCAACTAAAATAATAGCTAAAATCATAAAGCAAAAATATGATCTTGCATAATTCTTTAAATTTTTATTTTGTGTTCCACCAAAGGAAAATACTAATAAAAGAATAAATCCTATGATTGGAATTGAAAATAATATTTGATATCCAAAATATCCCCACATTGATATTGGTTTATATTCAAAAGGAATATTATTTTCATTAAAATTATTATTCATAAAACACACCTACCTTAATAATAGGATAACATAACTTTTAATCTTCTTCCACAAAAAGATCTTTAGTATTTCTCATTTCCTGTGGTAAAGCTATATCCATATATTTTAAAATGGTAGGAGCAATATTACTAAGATTGCCATCATCTCTAAGTTTCATTTTTTTGTCCGTAATAATAAAAGGTACTTTATTCATAGTATGAGTAGTAACAATATTTTCATTTTCATCTACCATAACATCAGCGTTTCCATGATCTGCAGTTAATATAACAGTATAAAAATTATTAAATGCTGCATCTAGCAATTCTTTTAAACATTCATCAATAACTTGCAAGCCTTTAATTGTAGCCGTCATATTGCCTGTATGACCAACCATATCTGAATTAGCATAATTCATAAATATAAAATCATAATCTTTTTCTAAACAATTTATTGCTTTTTTAGTTATTTCTTTTGCCGACATCTCAGGTTTTAAATCATATGTTGCTACTTTAGGTGAAGGAATCAAAAACTTATCACAGCCTTCAATACTTCCTGTATATTCACAATCAAAAAATTTAGTAACATGATTATATTTTTCTGTTTCAGCGATTCTGGCTTGTGTTAACCCTAATTTAGATAAATATATTCCCAAAGGGTTTTCTGTTCTATCTTCTTCAAAAAATATTTTAGCCTTAATCGTTTTATCCATATCAAATAAAGTGTACAGCCTTAAATTATTAACAGGATTTTCAAATTTATCAAAATTTACATTAGTTAAACTAGTTAATATTTCCTTAGAACGATCAGTTCTATAATTCATCCAAATTAAAACATCATCATTTTCAATTAATCCCTTTGAATTTAATAATATTGGAGGTAAAAACTCATCTGTAGCATTTTTTTCATAACAAATGTTTATCGCCTTATTTAAATCTATTGGCTTATTACCTTTTCCCTTTGTTACAAGATCATAATAAATTTTAATTCTTTCGAATCTATTATCTCTATCCATCGCATAGTATCTTCCACAAATACTAGCAATCGCTCCTAAATTTGCCTTATTAATAGCTTTCTGTAAAGTCATCAAATATTTTCTACACGCATGGACATCTGTATCTCTTCCATCAGTAATACAATGAAAGTAGACATTAGTCGCTCCTGCTTTTTTTAAATGTTCTAACATCTTTAAAAAATGATCTATATGAGCATGGACACCACCATCTGATAATAAACCCATGACATGTATTTTTTTGTTTTCTTCATTTGCATAATCAACCAAGTCTATGAAAGATTCTTTTTCAGCAAAAGTATCTTTTTCTAACTCTTCACTTGCAACTAATTGTTTCTGTCTTAAAATTTTACCTGCTCCAATAGTCATATGACCCACTTCACTATTACCAAATTGACCTTCAGGTAAACCAACAGACTTTTCACTAGCTTTTAACAATGTATGTGGATAATCATTCCATAATTTATCATATGTAGGCATTACAGCTTGTTTTATCGCATTGCCTTGAACTTCTTCACGATAACCAAAACCATCTAAAATTATAGTTAGTATCTTTTTCATGATTTTCTCCTTTACTACAAATGATTATACAATATTATGCTTTAAAAAACTAGCGTATTAAAAAACAAAGAATTGAATCTTTGTTATAATTTTATTAACTGATCATCTAATCTTAATTTATCAGCAACTGTTGCTATAAACTCTGAATTAGTAGGTTTTGCTTTATCATAATCAACAGAATGGCCAAATATTTCTTCCATTAAATCATAATCTCCTCTATTCCAACTTATTTCAATTGCATGTCTAATTGCTCTTTCTACTCTGGAAGAAGTTGTTTCATATCTTAAAGCAATTTCTGGATACAATTCTTTAGTAATTCCACCAATTAAACCCGGTTCCTTATACATCATATAAATTCCATCTCTAATATATTGAAAACCTCTTATATGAGAAGGGATTCCTAAAGAATGTAATATTTTAGTTATAGATAAATCAATATTCTTCGATTTAGAATCTTGTAAATCAGTTTTATAATTTTTATTTTCTGCTGTATCTAGAATTCTTTTTTCTAGACTATTTATATCAAATGGTTTTAGCATGTAATAGCTAACTCCATAATCACTAACTTTTCTAATAGTTTCATCTTTACTATAGCTTGTTAATACAATAATTTTCTTATTAATTTTCAAACTATGTAAATCTTCTAGTATTGATAAACCATCCTTATTAGGCATTATCAAATCCATTACTATGACATCATATTCCTTTTCTTTTTCTAATATCATGTCATAACCTTTTTTACCATCATGACATGTTAATACAATATCAATTACTGCGTGACTGCTAAAGTGTTCTTTTACTGCATTGACAATATTTTCATTGTCATCTAGCATTAAAACTCTAATTTTGTTTTTCATTTTTATTTCCTTCCTTTTACTGCACGCAAGATAATTATATAAAAGAAATAGACAAAATACTAGAAAATGTTTTGTCTATTTCTGTAAAGAATTGTAAAAAAATGTCGCTTAATGTTTTGCCAGTTTAGAAAGTGTAAAAATTTCGTCAACATTTAATGAAGAATGTCCAATAAGTAAACCATTTGAAGAGATTTGTTCTAATAAATTTAAATCTTTAGAATGGATACTACCACCATATAAAATATCAATATTTAAAGAATACTTGTTTTTAATATATTCTTTAATAGAAGTTAATTTCTCATTAATATAATTAATGTCTGGTAAATTATCATTCCCAATCGCCCATAAAGGTTCATATGCTAAAACTATCTGATCACAACTAATTTTTAAATCAAACAATTTATCAAGTTCTAGTTTTATATCATCCAAATTATCATCTTTCAAATCATTTCCGATACAATAAATAACCTTTAAATTATTATCTAAACAACTTTTAACTTTATCTATCAAATCATTATCTTCATTAAAATATTTTCTACGCTCTTGATGCCCAATTAGAGCAAAATTAGTCCCAATGCTTTTAATTTGACTGGCATTAACTTCACCAGTATAACTTCCCATATTATATTTAGAAACATCTTGTGCACATGTTTCAAAACCAAGATTATTTAAATAATTTAAATAAATATTACTAGGTGCAATGATTATATTTGATTTTAAAGCATTTATTTGATCTGCATATAAAATTAAATCATTATATTTAAAATTAGATTTTAAATTAAAAATCAAGTATTTCATAATTTTCTTCTTTCTTTAGTGGCTCAAGTGCAATTAGACTACCATTAGCAATATAATCTAATGATGCTCCTCCTCCAGTGCAAAGATATGTAAAAGCATCTTTATAGTTAAATTTATTAACAGCAGCAACACAGTCTCCTCCGCCAACTATTACATTGGCACCACTATAATTTAAAGCAGCTAAAATTTCCTTAGTTCCATTAGCATAACGAGGATCTTCGTATTTCCCAGCAGTCCCATTAATAAAAACAGTTTGTGATTCATTTAGGTAAATAGAGTATTTTTCAATTGTTTTATGTCCCAAATCATATATAATTTCATTATCATCAAGTTTATTTATCATTTTTAAAGAAGTATATTCTTTATCGTAACTGCTGCCAACTATTGCATCAAAAGGTAAAACTATTTTACTTCTATATTGCAATAAAATTTGTTTAATCTTGTCTATTAGTTCTTCATCATTTGAGCACAAAGAAAAACCTATATTAATATTTAATGCTTTTAAAAATGTATTTGCAATACCACCCGTTAATAACAAATGATCACATAATGGTAATAATTTTTCAATAACTTTTATCTTATCTTCTAATTTAGCTCCACCCATTACTACCGTAAAAGGATGTTCTGCATTCAAAATATACTTATCTAACATTTCTAATTCTTCTTGAACTCTAAAGCCAATATAACCTGGAATATACTTAGCAATTCCATAAGTAGAAGCATGCTTTCTATGAGAAGATGCGAATGCTTCATTAACAAATATATCTCCCAATGATGCCCAAAATTTAGATAACTCTTCATTACAAGAACTTTCATAATTACTAGGATAATCTTCAAATCTAGTATTTTCTACCATTAATATTTCTCTAGAATTTAAAGCAGCAGCCTTTTCTACAATAGCACTACTTCTAGTATGATTAGAAAAAACAACATGAATTTTGCTTCTATTATTAGCATTAAGTAATTCTAATAATCTTTTAGCAATCGGAGCAAGAGTATATTTCTTTAAATCTTGTTTGCTTTTTATCTTTCCTAAATGAGATAAAATTATTATTTTACAATTATGTTCTAATAAATATTCTATGGTTTTTAAAGATGCTTTTATTTTAGTATCGTCTTGAATAACACCATCAACAATAGGAACATTATAGTCACATCTTAGAACAACTTTCTTATCTTCTATATTTATATCTTGTATTTTATTATACATTGTTATCACCTATACATATTATAAAAAAATATTATTTTTTAATCAATTATAAAAGAAAAAATCATAAATATTATTTATGATTTTACATTATTTTGCTCTAGTATAACTTAAACTAGGAACATTTTCTAAATTTTTAATAACAGATATTGGTAAAACATAAGGCGTACCAACTATATTAGAATATTGCTCAATTAATTCTTTATCTTCACTAGTTTTTTGTCTGATTCCCATTTGTGCACTAGGATCAACAATAACGTTGTAATCAGGAGTTCTACTAGTAATACCATTTATCCTCATACTAGTTATTATATTATTATTATTCTTTATAGATTCTAATAAAAAGCTTTCAATTTCATTTTCATCTGAAAAATCAATATTATAGTAGTTATTATCTAAATAAGCATTATAAGCACCATTATATCCATTTTTAATTATATTTTTAGTATCTATATTTTCATAGAAATCTTTTAGCTTTGATTTCGTACTAAAAATATATTTATTTTGAGCTTGATAAATTTCAGTAAGAGCATTTAAATATTCATCATCAATATTATCATAATTTTTATTTTTTATATCATTTAATAAATTAATTAAATTTTCATTTATAGTTATTGGATAACCAACTATATTGGTATAATTATCTATTAAATCATTGTCTTCTTTAGTTTTTAATCTTAAATTACTTCCGTCAAAAATCATTTGATAATCAGTATCACGAGCACTTGTAGATTTTATATTCAAAGAATTAATTAATTGATTATTCTTCTTTAACTCAGAAACCAAATCTTGATTTTTTGAAATATAAACAGTTGAATTATAGCCATAACTTCTTGTTTCATAACCCAAATCAGTATTTATAACATTATAAGCATTGCCATATCCTGTTTTTATTATATTTTTAGTATCAACATTACTATAAAATTCTTTTAACTTTTCTACAGTAGGAACTAAATAATTCATTTGTTGTTGATATAAATCATCTAAAACATTATCCATATTATTTATATCATAATCAAATTGTTGAGCTTCGACATTATTTACATTAGTTTGTGCAAAAGCAGGAGTTGCCCCAGCCATAGACATCATAGCAGCGGTTGATAAAGCCGCAGCTTTTTTTAAATTCTCATTTTCCATATATATCACTTTCCTAACTATATGTTATTAAATATTAAATATTTAGTCAATTTTTTAAATAACTAATTTACACCATTTGACTTATTAATTAAACTTTTTGTAGTTCTAATCATTTGAGCAGTATAACTCATTTCATTATCATACCAAGCAACAATTTTAACTAGTTGTTTACCATCAGTAGTTAATACATTTGTTAATAATCCATCAACTAAAGAACCATAATGCATTCCTAAAACATCACTTGAAACTATAGGATCCATTGTAAATTTTAAAGTTTCGTTTTGGTTATTCATAAATAAATTATTTACTTCTTCTACTGAGGTATTTTCTGATAATTCTAAAACAACATCAATTAAAGAACCATCACTTACAGGAACTCTATAAGCATTCCCATCAAGTTTACCATCTAAAGAAGGTATTACTTTTCCAATTGCTAATGCTGCACCAGTAGTTGATGGGACAATATTTGCTGCAGCTGCTCTACCTCTTCTAGATAAAATGCCTTTTTTATGAGTAACATCTAAAGTTGCTTGATCATTTGTATATGCATGTACTGTAGTCATAAAACCTTTTTTAATTGTATAATTATCATTAATAACTTTTAATACAGGAGCTAAACAATTTGTTGTACATGAAGCTGCTGAGATAACTTGTTCACTACCATTTAAAATGTCATCATTAACATTATAAACAATAGTCTTAACATCTCCTTTAGCAGGAGCAGATATAACTACTTTCTTAGCACCAGCTTTAATATGTTTTTTAGCACTATCTAAAGATGTAAATAATCCACTACACTCTAATACTACTTCAACACCTAAAACATCCCATGGAATAGATTCAGGATCTTTGTGAGATAAAACGCGAATCTTTTTCCCATTATAAATAATATTATTTTGATCAAAACTTATTTCATCAGTATGAAATCCTCTATGATTTGTATCATATTTTAGTAAATAAGCTAAACTTTCTGCATCACATAAATCATTAATTGCAACAACATCCAATTCATCATCTTCTAATAATAATCTTAAAGCTAAACGTCCTATTCTTCCAAAACCATTAATTCCTATCTTCATTATAAACCTTCTTTCTCTTAGTATTTAAAAATACTGCCACCAATAAACTCCCTCAATAAAGAACTTTTATCAACATATTCAGATGGTATAGAATAAAAAATTTTTAAAAAGTTAATTAATCTTTTTGACTCTTCATATGCTTTAGATTCTACAGGAACTGAATACAATAAAGGTTCTACATAAACTTTTAAAACCCCAACTTCATAAATTAAAGATGTATTAATAACACTATTAACACTGTTCATAAATGGGAAAATGAACTCTTCTTCACCTTTTCTAACTTTAGACCAACTATTAATAGTATCCTCAGCACTAACACCTCTAAAATTATTATCGCGTACTATTCTCCTAATTAATCTTAAATCAACAGTAGATAAATGATTATGTCTATCAATAGATAAAGGCTCAAAAGGAGAAATATAAATTTTATACTTAACGCTATCTGAAATATTACTTAAAAGTTTACTATTTAATGCATGTAACCCTTCAATAATAATTAAAGTATCATCATTTATCTTAGTTTCATTCAAACTAAATTCCTTTTTACCATTTATAAAATTATATATTGGTAAATGAACAGATTTATTATTAATCAAATCATTTATTTGATTATTTAACAACTCTAAATCAATTAAATCAACAGATTCAAAATCTCTATTTTCAACCGCTTCTTTAGGCATTCTAGATTGGTCTAAATAATAATCATCTATTGATATTCTTAATATATTCTTTCCATAAGTTTGTAAAACATTCATTAATTTCATACTTGTTGTAGTCTTTCCAGAAGAAGAAGGACCAGCTATTAATATTATTTTAATATTCTGTCTATTAACAATTTTATCTGCTTCTGTTAATATATTTTTTTGTAAAAACAATTCATTTACTCTAATAAAATCTTCAATAGTTCTATCAGCAACTAACTTATTAACATCAGATACATTAAATATATTAATAGAATGAATCCATTTTTTATAATTTCTAAAAGCTAACATATTCAATGGGTAATGGGTATATTTAGGAACAGATAAATCATTACCAACTAAAGGAAATAATAATACATATTTATCATTATCAACATGTATAACATCAAAATTCTTTAAACATTTAGTAGAATAAGGCATGTCTGTATAAAAATAATTATATTGATTATCTAAATTATATAAAGTAACAAAATTATTTGAAACATTTTGAATATTTAAAGCTTTTTCAGTTTCTTCTGATTTATTAAAAAATAAGATTGCATCTTTCTTTAAAGCTCTAACTCTTTTAAAAGGAATATCTGCATCTATTATTTCCTTCATTTTATATTTTATATTTGACAAAGCATTTTGCTTAAACATTTCATCAATTGTTAAAGTAAAGCAGATACCTTTATCAATAGAATGTTCAAAAAATATTTCAGCTTGATTATGATAAAGTTCTTCAACAGCATTAATTAAAACAAATTTTAAACCACTAACATAAAGCTTATTTCCATCTCTATCATTTTGATATAAAAAAGTAATATTATCTTTATTATTTAGTTTGTAATCAGCAGATACTATTTCATTATTAACTTTTACTGCTACAACATCTAACTTATTTTTATTATAAGTATTAATAATATCTCTAATACTCATATTAACATCTATAATCTCTTCTTTATTACATATATAAACTTTTATATTATTTTTCATATTAATGCCTCTTTATTCTAAAAATATTTTAACAAAATTAAGCATAGTTTACAAATATTTTTTATATTTATATTTTGTAAAATATTGTATGATCATTTTTGTTATAAAATTACATAAATTTCTTATAATTTAAATAGGTGATATAAATGAACTTAATTCCATATGTTGTAGAAAGAAATTATAATAGTGAACGTAGTTATGATCTATATTCTAGATTACTTAAAGATCGAATAATTTTTCTTACGGGAGAAATAACAGATGAAACATCAAGTATAATAGTTTCTGAATTACTTTATTTAGACTCTGTTAATAATGAAGATATTTGTTTATATATTAATTCACCAGGAGGTAGTGTTACAGCAGGTTTTAGTATTTATGATACTATTAATTTTATTAAAAGTGATGTCAAAACAATTGTTGTTGGTATGGCGGCAAGTATGGCTGCATTCTTACTAGCAAGTGGTACTAAAGGCAAAAGATGTGCTTTAAAAAATTCTGAAATAATGATTCATCAACCACTAGGAGGTGCAAAAGGCCAAGCAACTGAAATACAAATTGCTGCTGAAAGAATTATTAAACTTAAAAATAAACTAAATAAAATGTTAGCCACATTAACTAACAAGGATTTAAATCAAATAGTAATTGATACTGAAAGAGATAATTATATGGATGCTAAAGAAGCACTAAGTTATGGTTTAATTGATCAAATATTATAAAAAAGTTCAAATACAATTGAACTTTTTTCATATAATTACCTTTCTTGATGTTTTTTGACTAATTCTCTAATTTTAATAAAACAGTGATTAATACCAGATTTGCCAATCTTATTACCAGTTTCCATAGAAATAATTTCAGCAAGTTCATTAAAAGAAACTTCTGGATATTTTTTTCTATATTTCATTACATCTTTAGTTCTTTCATCTAAAAGATCAATTAATTCTTTATCTTCAATATATTTAATATTATCTATCTGATTCATTCCCGCTTTTATAGTTTTTTCTTGATTAGCTATTTCACAATTATTTAAACGATTAACCATGTTTTTATGATCTCTATATATTCTTATATCTTCAAAATAAAATAAAGAATTTATTGCGTTGAACATTTTTATTAAATCACTTATTTGTTCAGCATTTTTCAAATAAATCATATAATGATTAGAACGTTTTAATATTTTAGAACTTAAGTTTAAATCTTTTAATACTTTCTGGATATATATTGCATCTTTTTTTAAGGGAACAACAAATTCTAAATGATATCCACTAGTAGCAGGATCATTAATACTACCACAAGCTAAGAATAAACCTTGAATAAATGCAATCTTATCTTCTTTTGTTTCTAATAAATAATCTTGAGGATCAATTTTTTTACCATCTTTATAAATACTTAAATCTTCCAAAATATTTAATATATTCTCTTTTATTTCTAATATATAAATTTGTTTCACTCTAAATCTTCTTTGATTTCTTACTATAACAGATATATTTGTATGATATATCTCTTTAATTATTTTATATATTCTTCTAGCAACACTTGCATTTTCCATAACTAAAGTGATTTTATCTTTTGTATATTTTCCATCATATCTAACAAAAGATAGTAATTCATTTCTGCCACTAATCAAATCAAATGGAAGCTTAGAAACTTCTTCTTTTATTCTAGTAGTAAATGTCATTATTTGCCATCCATTAAATAAGAGAAAATTAAATAGGCAGTTTTTAAAGCATCGTGTCTTAAAGTATTATTTTCTGTTTTGTATATTTTATCTTCAATTAATGTTACTCCCAGCTTTTCAATTTGTTTTTTATCAAGAGTAACTGGATCTTTTTGTTCTTCATTTGCATATTTATTAACTAAATATTTAGACATTTTTGCATTATTTGCAATAATAGCATCTAAACCTTTAGAACCAAGATATTTTTGAAATACTTTAATATGATCACTAACTTTGTAATTATCTGTCTCGCCAGGTTGAGTAACAAGATTGCAAACATATAAAGTTTTAGCATTCGAATCATTTATTGCATCAGTAATTTGTGTTAAGACTAAATGAGGTATTACACTTGTATAAAGGCTACCACAAGAGAAAATAATTAAATCTGCTTTAGAAATAGCTTTAAATATTTCTGGATTAATCTTAAATTTTTTATCATAAAAAATTTCTTCTATTTTAACATGAGCTTTAGTAATTTCACTCTCTCCAATAATATATTCACCATTTTCAGTTTTTCCAATTAAATCTACTGGTTCATCTGTTAAAGGTAATATTGTACCCTGAATATTGAATAATTTACATAAAACAGGTATTGCATGAGCAAAATCACCTTTTAAATCTAATAAGGCTGTCAATAAAAGATTTTTAATAGAGTGATTCCCTAACTTTGAATTAGTTGCAAATCTATAATTTAATAAATTGGTATTATCTTCATCAGTATTAGCCATAGCTAATAAAACCTTTGTAATATCACCAACTGCTGGATTATCAAATTCTTTTCTTAAAGCCCCTGTACTGCCTCCATTATCAGCGACACTAACTACAGCTGTTACATTTACAGGGAATAATTTTAAACCTTTAAGTAATTGAGAAAGACCACTTCCGCCTCCAAAAATAACTACGTTTTTCATAATATCACCAATTTCTTATACTATTTTAACACAAAATGCAAAAAAGCACTACTTACCAACAGTAGTACTTCCCATTGAATCAGCAATAGTTGCAAGTTCATTTGCAGTTAAATTATTACTAGTAATATAATATTCTTTATTATTAGCAGTCCATGTAATACTTTTATCTGATAAAGCTGCAACTGTATTTGTTAAAATTAAAGGATCTCCACTAACAGGTAATATTTCAAATTCTTTTGATACATCTGCTGTTTCTTCAACAAGCACAAATGATTTATCACCATTAAACGTTAGAATTGTTCTGCTACTTCCTTCATTATCAATTTTATCCTTACTTTTTAAATAAGTATTTGATGGAACATATAGTGGATAACTTATATCATCAACATCAGCCGTTGTATTTGTACTAGTAGTTTCTTTTTTCTGATTTTGACTATTTTCTTCCTCTTTTGTACTATCATCTATTAATGTATCTAAGTCAAAATAATCATCTTTATATTTTGATTTATAATCAATACTATTTATAGTTAATTTTATTTTTTCTGATTTATTTTCATCGAAAACTATAACTTTTTCTAAATCCATGTCTTTATTAAAATATAATTTTTGATTTACTAATGATCTATTGTGTGGATAATTAACACTTGTGGTTACAATATAATTTTTACCTTCTTCAATTAAAGTTGCATTTTCATCATTTACTAAATCATTTACTAATGATTTTAAAATATAAGATTGAGAACTATTATCTGGCCAACTACTTTCAAATTTAAAACTTTTATTTAAACTAGGTGTTACAACATAAACACTTTCTTCATTTTTTAGGATTATTTGTTCATGATTATTATTTTGATTAATCATACTAACTTTATAGTAATCATCTTTTTTATAATTAACTGTTATTTTATATTTAAAAGTATCATCGTTATTATAAATTTCCATAACACCTTTTAATTCATATCCTTTAGAAGAATTTACTTTGTTTTTAAATTCAGTTTTTGCATCACTAATTTCAAATTTTCCACAGCCACATACAATAAATAAAACAAATATACTTAAAATAAATATTTTTTTCATAAACCACTTTCCTTTTCTAGTTAAAGTATATTTTTTTACTTTATCAATTATTCATGTATATTTTATAAAAAGTTAAACATAATAAAAATAGAAATGAGGATTGATTATGGAAACTATACAAAAAACTGCACTAGTATTTAATATTATAGGAGCGTTAAATTGGGCATTAGTTGGTCTTTTTGATTTCAATTTAGTATCAGCCTTATTTGGCGCAAATTCAGTTATATCTAGTGTTATATATGTTCTTATTGGCATATGTGGTGCAATTAACATTGGTATATTGTTTATGCATTTATCAAATAATGAATAAAAAAACGTTTCTTGAATTAGAAACGTCTTTTTTATTTTGCACTAATAACTATTGTTATTTGTTTATTTGAGAAGAATTGAACTTTTGGATCATCACCTTCAACAGTAACTTTTACTTGATGTTCACCTTCACCATAACCATTTAAATCAACATAAGCAGTGATTTTCGAAGTATCTAAGCTATCTAAAACTTCTTGAGTTCCCTTTGCTATTACCGAAATTGCTGCATCATCTTTTGATTTGGCATTAACATTATATCCCGAAGATAAGTTCTTCCACTGAACACTTATATTATCAATTGTTTTTTGAGCTTCCTCGCCAAACTTAACAGTTATAGTCGCTGTTGTATCACTCATAGATTTAACTCCATTAGGTTTTGTTATAGTTACATTATAAGTTTTATCTTCACCTAAATTATTTACATCTATAGTAACCGGAACATATTTTATTTCATCTAAGGCAGCTTGATCACCATAAATTGTAATTTTAGAAACAGTACTATCAATTGAAGCAATAGCTTTACCAGGTTTTAAAATACCAGTAGTTAAAACTTTTAAAGGTACTTCAGTAGAATAAGATTCTAGCTTAATTGTAGCTGTTACTTTTTCTGGAACAATTTCTACGTTTTCAACAACTTTACCTTCATTATCATAAGCAACTAAAGGAACATTATCAATTGTATAATCTCCTTTTTCTTTAAATTCATCATCGCTTAAATCTATTAATGCTCTTACAGTAGCAACTTTAGCTAAAGTATCTTCTGAACCTTTAATTACAACTTCATTTCTATCTAAAGTTACATTATTAACACTTAATTTAGCATCAAGTTTATCTTCATTTAATAAATCATACGAAATTGTTTTTAAAGTACTAATCTTTTCTTTAATTACAACTAAAACAGTGGATGGATCTAATTTATAACTTAAAGAATCAACAGTTTGATTATAAGTTAACTTAACTTTATGCTCCCCAACACCATATTTAGTTAAATCTAATTTAACTTCATGATCTCCTAATTGCTTAGCTAAATATAAATCACTTTTTCTACCAATTAATGTAACATCAACTGTATCAGGAATACCTTCAACAACATAAGCTTCTTTATTATACTCAGCAACTACTTTTTGGTCAGAAAGAATCTCTGCTTCTGTTTGAACTAAATTAATAACTTTTTGATCAACTAAGACAAATATAACAACAGCAAAGATTAAAGAAAGATAAATCAAAATATTAGGCCTATTTAATATTTTATCTAATTTATTATTACTTCCTTTTAATCTTTTATTAATACGATATACTAATCTACTAATAGGAGTAACAATAATTTTATCAATACCAGCATATATTAATTTGAAGAAAGCAACAAATACATTTAACACTTTACGCATTATTATCACTCATCCCTTCTTCTTCATCATCAGCATCATAGAAAACTTCAGTTTTAGGTTTTAATTCATCAATTAATGTCATTTTAAAATCTTCTAAAGTTAAATTGTATTTCATATTACCATTAACAGCAATACTGATTCTTCCAGTTTCTTCAGACACAATTAGTGCAATTGCATCAGTTTCTTCTGCAACTCCTAAAGCAGCTCTATGTCTAGTACCTAATCTTTTACTTAAAGTAGGATCCATACTTGTTTTAAATACAGAACCAGCACATGTAATTTTATCTCCTTGAATTATAACACCACCATCATGTAATGGATTATTAGGAAAGAATATAGTTCCAAGTAAAGCACTAGATACATCAGCATATATCTTTGTTGCTGGTTCAATATATTCTTGTAAAGATATATCTCTTTCTATAACAATTAATGCTCCAATACGATTCTTCTTTAAATATTCAATCGCATCCATAATTTCATAAACCATTTTTTCTCGTTCATCAACTGTCAATATTTTATGTCTTCCTAATAAATTAGTTCTTCCAATAGATTCTAATACATTCCTTATCTCAGGTTGGAATATTATAATTAAAGCTAAAGGGCCCCAAGATAAAATATACTCTAATAATAGTCCTACAGTATATAAATCTAATAGACTACTTATTAACTTAATAACTAAAATTAGAACAACACCTTTAACAATTAAAACCATTTTAATATTATTTTTAACATTCTTTAAAATAAAATAAAACATTAACCAAACAATAGAAATATCTAAAATCTTTGTTACAACAGACCCAAAAGTTGTCCAAGTCATAAATTCACTCCCTTTATATTTTGCTTATTTTAGTATATCAAATTATATGCTATTTTTCTACCTTAAATTAGAATTAAAGTAGATGTTTACATATAAAAAAGATATTATTTTTTAATATCTTCTTTATCATCAATTATAAGAGGTTTATCATAAGTTAATTCTTCAGTTTTTTCATCAGTAGAATTTTCCTCTAACTTTTGTTCTTTATTTTCTTGAGCTTTTATTAATTCTTCTATTGTAGGAGTATTATCTTCTAAAATAGCCTCTTTTTTATCCTTAGATTTTTTCTTTTTCTTTTCTTTTATTGGTTTTTCTCTATTTTCAGTTCCATCTTTTGGTTTAGGATTTTTACTAGTTTCAACTAAAAAACCTATAAGTGAAAATAACAAAACAATTGACACAACTAAAAACCAAATATAATTTTTAGTTAAAAATTCTATAAAAATTTCCATATTTCTTCTCCTATGATATGCTCAATTCAAAATTAGTAGGTTGTATTTGAATATAAGTATTTCCATCATTTACATCTATTTCTTTACCATTAGAATATTTATAAACTGTTTGACTGCTTCTTGATTCTTTTTTCCAAGTGATTGGAATTGCATAGCCATTTGTTATATAGTATCCTTCTCCACTACCTACAGTATCAACATCTTGACGTCCTTTTTGATCACCGGAAATAGTAGAATTAGGTAATTTATAAGTAATTATATTTTTAGTAGTATACTGTTTTTTTGTAACATAATCTACATGTTCAACTCCATTAACAAATCTTTTATAAACTTTATTTTCTGCATCATAAACATATGAAGTTTTTAATGATGTAGAATATGGAATATCAATATTAGTTGCTACAATAGCATCTTCTTTATTACTTAAATCAATATTATCAACACTATAATTTAATAATATATCTTTCTTTAAATTTGTTCTATAATTAAGCTTTTCTCTAGCTTGGTCTAGTTTTTCAATAGAAGTAAATCCTGTATGTTCACTAGAAACTCTTAAAGATTTATCCCTAAAAAAATATGTACCTTCATAAGTTAGACCATTAATATTATTTATACTTAAAGATTTAATATCACTTTGTGCTTGAGGAGACCATCCCCAATGAACATATATTGCATCATTTTCCAATGCATAATCTAAAAAATAATGTCTAGCACTTCTAATTGAACCAATTTTTTCAGTTGTTTGATCCTTAAAAAGAGCCATCATTCTAGTAATACCACCTTCAACAATCATCTCATAAACAATATAAGCATCTTGCAAACCAGAATGATATTTTCTTGCAGTATTGTGATTATTAATCATTACAGCATATGGTCTAGTTTTAGAATCTTCATCAATTATTTTTAATTTTTTTTCTATAACTGGCTTTTCTTCTTTTGCTTTTACCTCTTCTTTTTTATTAAAGAAAATAAAATATACACTTACTGCAGCTATTGCAACAAATAAAACACAAATTATCACAAATAATGCTTTATGCTTTTTTATAAACTTCTTCATTAAGAAACCTACTCTCTATATTTCTTTAAGTATAACATATAAATTTAAAATCTCAAATTTTTAGCTTCAGCCATTTTTAAATCACGTTCTTTTATAGATTCTCTTTTATCATATAGCTTTTTACCTTTAGCTAAACCAATTAATAATTTTGCTTTATTTTTCTTTAAATATAATTTTAAAGGAACTAAACTATATCCATCTTGTTCTAACATTTTCTTTATTTTAAGAATCTCTTGCTTGTGAAGTAATAACTTTCTTTCTCTTCTTTCATCATGATTAAATATATTTCCAAACTCATATTTTGAAATAAACATATTAATTACAAATACTTCATTATTTTTAACTCTTGCATAGCTATCTTTTAAATTAGCTGAACCATTTCTTATTGACTTTATTTCTGTTCCTTTTAGCTCAATTCCAGCTTCATATTCTTTTTCTATATAGTAATCAAAATATGCTTTTTTATTCTTTATTTCCATTATCTTTTTCCTCAACAATTTCAAAATCAACAGATGAATTCAATTTAGATGCACCAACACATCTTACTTTAATAGTATCTCCTAAACGATAAGTTTTTTTAGTTGACTTTCCTACCATAGCTAAAAGTTCATGAACATAAGTAAAATAGTCTCCTTTTAATGATTTTACATGAACTAATCCTTCGACTAAATTATCAAGTTCTACAAACATTCCAAAATTAGTAATCGTTTCAATATAGCCATCATATACTTCTCCAATATGCTCTTCCATGTATTCAGCCATTTTCATATCGTCAACATCACGTTCAGCTTCAACTGAAGCAACTTCTCTTTCACTGCAATGTTCTGCAAGCTCAACTAAAGAAGAATCAAGAGTATTAATTGTTGTCATACTCATATCATGTTCTACTAAATATTTTTTTAATAAGCGATGAACTGTTAAATCTGGAAAACGACGAATTGGAGAAGTAAAGTGTGTATAATTTAAACTAGCTAAACCAAAATGGCCGATGTTTTCTTTACTATATACTGCTTTTTTCATACTTCTTAGTAATAAATTAGATAGAATAGGATATTCTTTTTTATCTTTTAATTCTTTAAGAATTAACTGCATAGTTCTAGGAGTTATCTCTTTTGTTTTAGTTTTTAATTTATATCCTAATAAATGTACTAATGTAACAAATTCATCAATTTTATCAGAATTAGGTTTATCATGTACACGATATATAAAAGGCAAACCCATATTATAAATATGTGTAGCTACACATTCATTTGCTGCAATCATGAAATCTTCAATTAACTTTTCGCCTTCACTTTGAACTCTCTTAACAATATCAATAGCTTTTCCATTTTCGTCTTGAATAATTTTGGCTTCGCTGCTATCAAACTCTATATAACCGCGTTTTACTTTATTTTTTCTTAACTTATGTGCAAGTTCATTCATTATAAGCAAATCATCTTTAAATGGTTCATAACCAGGAACAACTTCATGATTTACTAACAATTTGTTAACATCATCATAATTCATTTTTTTTCTAGATTTTATATATGATTCAAATATGTCATAATCAATCATTTTACCATCGTTATCAAAATTCATAACACAAGACATTGCTAATCTTAAAACACTTTCATTTAAAGAACAAATTCCATTTGATAATTTATGTGGTAACATTGGAATAACTGTATCTGCTAAATATGATGATGTTCCACGATTATAAGCATCATCTCCTAAAGCAGTATTTTCTTTAACATAATTAGATACATCAGCAATATGAACTCCTAAAGTATAGCCATCATTATTTTTTTGAATAGAAATAGCATCATCAATATCTTTAGTATCTTTTCCATCAATAGTAAAAATTGTTAAATCAGTTAAATCTTTTCTATTAACTAAATCTTTCTCATCTACTTCATCAGGAATATTTTTAATTTCTTCTAACACTTCATCAGTATATTTATCATAAATTTCATGTTTATAAGCAATACTTAAAATATCAATTTTAGGATCATCTTTATGTCCTAATATAGTTATTACCTCTCCTAAATATTCATTATGTTTCAATTCTTTAATAGGCCTTACTAAAACTTTATGACCTTCAACGCAATTATGAGTACTTTCTTCAGTTAGAATAATATTTATCTTCTTTTTAGCGTCATCTGATTTAAAACATTTTTTATCATTAATAATAACTATTTCTCCAACTAGATTTTTTAGTTCTCTTTTGACTATTCTTAATACTTTACCTTCTTTTTTTAAGCCATGTGTATTAACTTCACATAAAACAATATCTTGATCAATTGCTCCATTTAAGTTATTAACATCTATATATAGATCATCTTCTTTATCTAGTAAAACAAAGCCAAAACCTTTTTTATTAATTTGTAATTTTCCAATTTTTAATCCAGGACAATTTTTTAGCAAAATATATTTTTCTTTTTTTGTTTTAAAAACTACAAACTCATTTACCAAATCTTCTAATGTATCATATAATTCTTTATATTCACTACTAGTTCTATAACCTAATAAATCATTTATTTCAATAGCTTCTAAAGCTCTATGTTCATTTTTTAATAATTCTAATACTTTATCTTTCATAAGATTCACATCCTTATATTAATATTTTAACACTTTAAGTAATTTCATGCATTAAAAAAAGAACTTACTTAACATAGTTCTATTTATTAACTTCATATTTAATTTCTTTGATATCTTTTTTAGTTTTTAAATTACTATTTTCAATATCTTCACTAATATTTAAATCATAAGTTTCATTCTTTTTTAAAGTAGAATCAACATTTTTTACATAAAAGAAAACTTCTTGATCATCATTATTGATAATACTAACGGATACATTATCTAATTCTTTGTCACTATTTTCTGAATTTTTTATCTTAATATTTAAGTTTATTTTATTATTTTTAGAATCAACAGAATACTTTTCTTTTGTAACACTAAAACTATTATCAATCTTTTTATTACTGTTTTTTAATAAAATAAATACAAACACTCCAATTACTATCAATAAAATAATAATTATTAACCACACTTTTTTTAGTTTCTTTTTCACATCTATCACCAGTATAATTATACCTAAATTTTATAATAAAAAAAAGCCTAGATTAACTAAGCATAAAAATTATTAAAGATATAACAAAGAAAGCCAATCCAAGTAAAATAGTTAATCTAGTAATTAATAACTCTACTCCTCTTTCTTTTTGTTTTTGAAATAATGTAGAATTACCACCAGAAATTATTTGCCCAGCATCACTAGCTTTATTACTTTGTAATAAAACAATCGCAATTAAAAGAACAGATACAACTAATAAAATTGTTTCTAGCATGTTTTCACTTCCTTCACTTTTACAAATATTAATTTATCATATCTTAATAATTTTATCAAGTTTAAATATTATTTGTTATTCATTAACTGTTCTTCTATACGAAGTAAACGATTATATTTAGCAATTCTTTCACCACGGCAAAGTGAACCAGTTTTAATATAATTTATATTTAATCCCACTGCTAAATCTGCAATAAATGTATCTTCAGTTTCTCCACTTCTATGAGAAATAACCATATTGTAATTATTTTTTCTAGCTAGCATTATAGTATCAATCATTTCAGTTATAGTACCAATTTGGTTAGCCTTTAATAAAATTGTATTACCAGCTTGATTATCAATTCCTTTTTGTAAATAGTGTTTGTTAGTAACAAAATAGTCATCGCCAACTAATAGTATTCTTTTTCCAAGTACTGATGTTAATTTAGCAAAACTAGCAAAATCATCCTCATAGAAAGGATCTTCTATTGAAATAATAGGATATTTATTAACTAGAGAAACATAATAACTAATTAATTCATCAACAGTTAAATTCTTATTATCTATTTTATAAGTATTATTTTCTTTATTATAAATTTCACTTGCAGCTACATCTAAAGCAATATAAACATCTTTTCCAGGTATGTAACCACTAGTTATAATTGCTTTATTAATTAAATCTAAAGCTTCAATATTACTATTTAAATGAGGAGCAAAGCCCCCTTCATCGCCTACTGAAACTACTTGGTTATTATACTATCATAAACTCTTGAATTTCTAAACCTGAATCAGCATGTTTACCACCATTAATAATATTCATCATTGGTATAGGCATAGAAACTTTATTTGCTGCTACATATTGATATAACTCTTTATTTTCTGTTTTTGCTGCAGCTTTTAAACAAGCTAATGATACAGCTAACATAGCATTTGCACCTAAATTGCTTTTAAATTCTGTTCCATCTAATTGTAATAACATAGAATCAATACCAACTTGATATAAATCTTGTCCCATTAATCTCTCTTTAATAACTGTATTGATATTATTAACAGCTTTTAAAACTCCTTTTCCTAAATATCTACTTTTATCCATATCACGAAGTTCTAAAGCCTCTCTGCTTCCTGTAGATGCACCAGATGGAACTGAAGCCGTAGCTTTAATACCATTATCTAAAATAACATCTGCTTCTACAGTAGGATTCCCCCTAGAATCTAGTATCTCTCTTCCAATAATATTTTTTATTTTTGCCATTTTTATCACCCTTTTACAATATTAAGTATAACACATTTCATAGTAAAAATTAGATAATTTTTTTACTAATAATTAATAAATATGATCCAACTGGATTATAGTAACATGTTTGTAATATTAACAAATCTTCATCATCGCTAATATTTTCATTAGTATCATATATTGAATTTTCTTTTAAATACATTATATGATTTTTATATTCATTCTTATTAAAATTTAATTTCATATAATGATAATCTTCTTTGACAATCATTATAGAAAAAACTCTATAATTATATGTAATATCTTCTAATTCTAATGTAATATTTCTATGTTCATTAAGATAATTATAATCTAAATAATTTTCTAATATATGAAAATCAGTATTAATATTTCTAGAATTATGACCATAAATTAATAGTTTTTTATCACTAATACTATTTCTATAATCCATAAAAGTACTACCAACTTTATCTATTTCTTTTTTTAAATTATGATTTAAGTAATATTCATTATCATTAGTTTGTACTACAACTGTTTTAAAATTTTCATTTTCTATTTTAATAAGACCCTTTATATCATTATTTAAATATTCATCTTTTAATTTCTGAATTTCTGATTTTGACTTATTATGATGATAAATAATATTTAAATCTACTTTTTTTATATTGTTAAAATTACTTTGATTTGCAAATAAACAAACAAAAAGTATAATAACAAACATTATACTTTTTATGAAAATTTTTTTAATCGACATTAGTATTCGGCGGTAATGGATAATCATTTACAGACTCTACTTTAAATACTGTTGTATTATCATTACTTACACTTTCATCATTATTTTCTTCTTCTTTTGGTTTTTCAGTGTCATCTTTTTGTTCAGTAGTCTTTTTTACTAATTTTAATTCTATATAAAAATTAATATTATAATTTTGATAAATATTAGTCATATATTTTCCATTAATATAAACATGTGGCATTGTAACTACTACATTATCTTTTGGTTCCATATTATTTAACTTATCATTAAATAATGAATTAGCTTTAACATAAGATGCTTCTTTTCTCATATAAGAACCAACACTAAAATTTTCACTATTATCATCATTAATATTTTCTTGATCAAATGTAAAAGCTATTAGTTTATTGTATAAGTAATTATATGCAAGCTCAATAACTTCGTTATTAGTTTCTTTAAAACTTTTAGTGTAATTGCCGTTAAATAATTCAGATATAGCTTTATCTGGTAAATTTTCTAAAGTTGTAGCATTAGTTTGATATTTATTATTATAAAAATCTAGATAATATTTATTAAGATCTAAAACACCATTAGGATATTTATTTTTATCAATTACTTTATCTATTTCAGAATCACTTAACATTGCTGCTGTAATAGATGACGTACTTTTTACTCCATATAAATTTCTTAAAGCAGAATTTTTAGTACGATAAAATCCCAATTGTTCTCTAAGTTGTGAACCAGAAAAACTATATACATTATTTATAGGAGCACCTAACTCATTATCACTATATGAATCATAATCATCTGTACTTAAAATAAATGAATTATTTAAATAACTATATGTATTCACGGATTCATTTTTAATTACAATATTAAAAATGTCATCATCTCCGGGCATTGTACAATTATCAATATATTTATTAGGAACAATAGTAACAACATCTCCATTATAATTTTGAGGTATAGTATAAGTTAATGTATATTCTTTTCTTCTTTTGCCATTAACTACACCTAAATCTTTAGTTTCTAAATTGCTTTCAATTATTCCATTAGATAAAACTGTAGTTTTATTTTGATTTGTTTTCCATTTACTAGTAGTTTGAGCTGATACAAAAGTACTAGAACATAAAATACAAAAAGCTAATATTAACAAACATATTTTCTTAGTTTTATTTATCATAAACCTCCCTTTCTCATAGTTATATTCTATTCAAACAAAAGGTTTTAAAGTACAAAAAAAAATAATAAATCAATTGACTTATTATTTTATAAATTCTATAATTTCCTTACTTCTTTTCTTAACCAATATCCAATGCATGCTATCCAAAATCGCATATACAATAACAAATATACCAAGTACTTGAGTAACTACCATTGTACCTTTAAATGGATTAAATATTAATAAAATACCACTAAATAATATTAAGATACCTATAGTAATAATTATTGGCCAAGTTTCTTCTTTATATTTCTTCAAAACTAAAGCTGTATTAACTTTTAATGCGCCATTAATAATCATCCAAATTCCTACTCCAAAAGTTATAATTCCTGTAATAGATAATGGATTGAAAATTACTAAAATTCCCATCAATGAAGTAATTATTCCATAGATTAATTCCATATTCATATACTTAAAATCTTCTTTAGAAACAAAATAGTTTACGATAGAACTTAATCCTGAAATTAAAACAATAGCTCCTACAATATATCCTATAATAGAATTTGCCATTTTAGGTTTAACAAATAAAAATATCCCAAATGCTAGAAATAATATTGAAGTAAACCATGAATTAAATATAATTTTATTAAACTTACTTTTCATATTTTTTTCTCCTTATTAATATTATACTATCATTTTTATTAAATACAATTGATTTTTTAAAAATTTCATGTTATTATAATCTAATTTTTGAAGGAGGGATTTTTATGTTAAAAGAGATTACCATGTTCGAATTCAATGAATTTGCTCAAAAGCAATCTTTAGCTAGTATGTTTCAAACATCAAACTACGCCCTTCTTATGGCAGAAAATAATTATGATTATGAATATATTGGATTTTATGATAATAATAATTTAATTGCTGCTAGTCTAATCTTATTAAAAAAAATAACTTTTAAAATAAGATATGGTTATGCACCTAGAGGATTTTTAATTGATTATAATAATCAAAGTTTAGTTGAAAAATTTACTACTGAATTAATTAATTATTATCAAAGAAAAAAAGTTGCTTTCATTAAAATTGATCCATATCTAATTATAAATGAATACAATCCCAAAAATAAAAATATTATAAAAACAAATAATTATGATTATTTAAAAGATTTAAAATATAGAAAACTTAAAGATAACTTATATTTTGAATCACAAAAACCTAGATTTGAATGCATAATTGATTTAAAAAATTATGATTTTTCTAAGTTAACAAAAAACACAAGAAACAAAGTAAATAAATCAATCTCCCGTGGAATTACACTAGAAAAAGCAAGCTTTCAAGATTTTAATTTAGTATATGAATTTATTAAGAAAAAAAACATTCATAATTATTCTTATTATGATAATTTATATAAAGCTTTCTCAGAAAATAATGTAGACTTATTTTTATTAAAAGTTAATTATGAAGAATATATGGAAATAGCAAAAGATTTATATGATCAAGAATTAGATCATAATAAAATATGTAATGAAAAATTAAAAAACTATAGCAATAAAACAAATTTAAATAAAAAACTAGTTTCTGACAAGAAACTAATAACTTATAAAAATGCTGTAATGGAAGCAAGCAGAAAATTTTCTGATAGCGAAATTATTGAATACATAGCTGGGGCTATAACTGTTAAATATCAAAACAAAGTTTATTTAATTGATAGCGGTTATAATACAGCATATAGACATTTAAATCCTAATTACTATTTATTTTATAGTTTAATAGAATATTATAAAAGTGATTTCTCTACTTTAAACTTAAATGGAATTTCAGGAGACTTTTCTAAAGAAAATAAATTTTATGGCTTAAATGAATTTAAATTAGGATTTAATCCTAAATTATATGAATATATTGGAGAACTTGATTTAATAATAAATGATAAAGTATATAATAACTTATTAATGACTGGAAAATTACATAAAGAATTAGATAAAAATTAAAGATTTATGCTTTAATTTTTTTTACATATACTTTCTCTATTAGAGTAAAATTCATGATGTAAGTCATTTATTTTTTTAGAAATATCATTTGTAATTTCAATATAATTATCATTGCCGTGGTATGTTAATATCGCTATTATATAAGGATTATCATCATATACTATCCCTAAATCATTATAAATATAATCATAATAACCATATTTATGTGCTACATCAACATTTAAATCTGGATATTTTATACCATTAACTTCAGCCTCAACTAAATACTCTTTTAATTCTTTTCCTAAAGTTTCGTTTTTTTCAATGAATTGATAAATAGCTTTTAAATATATAGAAGCATCTGAAACATTAATACTTCCAAAATTATCTCCACCAGTTAAAGTTAATGTAGCTCCAAGAGAATTACCATATGATTTTAATGTATTAAATCCTATATATCTTATTAACATTTGATGAGCAGAGTTATCACTATAAATTATTGCATATTTAACTAATTCTCTTAATGAAATTTCATCACCAATATTGTGCTTATTCATTCCTTTACTATTACTATTAACATCATTTGATGTATATTCTAATGTCTCATCTAAATCTAATTCATTCAAAGCAGCTTTATTATATATATATAATGCATCTAATAGTTTAATAGTACTTGCAGCATAATAAGTTTCTTTTGAGTTATAAACATACTTAAATCCAGTAGAAATATCTTCATATTTAACACTTAATTTATAATTTTTCTTTATATATTTATCTAAACTATCTATATCTTGAATAAGTTGATCAGATAATTCACTTTTATCATACGGCTTTTTCATACAAGCCTCATATTTTTTATTAGATTCTGTATTACTAACTATATTATCATATGTTTTCTGGATATTATTCCCAATTTCTAAAGTTATTTCTTTAACTTTATCATACAAATTAGGACAAAAAGTAAATATTAAAATTAAAATTATCATTAATAAAGCAAATCTAGCCCATGGTTTTAATTTCATTTAATCACATCCACATTATTATCTATTATAACATAAAATTTTTTAAAACAAAAAAGTAAGTAATAAATATTACTTACTTTTTAAATAGTGTAATTATTCAACTATTTCAGAAACTACACCAGCACCAACAGTACGTCCACCTTCACGGATAGAGAATTTTGTACCATTTTCTAATGCTACTGGAGCAATTAATTCAACTGTCATATCGATGTTATCACCTGGCATAACCATTTCAACACCAGCAGGAAGTTCAATAACTCCTGTTACGTCAGTTGTTCTGAAATAGAATTGTGGTCTATAATTTGAGAAGAATGGAGTATGACGTCCGCCTTCTTCTTTAGATAATACATAAACACTAGCTTTGAATTTATGATGAGGTGTAACACTTCCTGGTTTAGCAAGAACTTGTCCACGTTCAACATCTTCACGAGAAATACCACGTAATAATGCACCAGCATTATCTCCAGCTTCAGCATAATCTAAAGATTTTCTAAACATTTCGATACCTGTAACAACAGTTTTCTTAGTTTCTTTTAGACCAACGATTTCAACTTCGTCGTTAAGATTTAATCTACCACGTTCAACACGTCCTGTAACAACAGTACCACGTCCTGAAATAGTAAATACATCTTCAATACTCATTAAGAATGGTTTATCAGTGTCTCTTACTGGAGATGGAATATATTCATCAACAGCAGCGATTAAGTCACGAACTGATTGTTCAGCTTCAGGATCACCTTCAAGAGCTTTTAAAGCAGATCCTTTAATGATTGGACATTCAGTATCATATCCATATTCACCTAATAATTCACGGATTTCCATTTCTACTAATTCTAATAATTCTGGATCATCAACTTGATCACATTTATTCATGTAAACAACGATTTTAGGAACACCAACTTGACGAGATAGTAAGATATGTTCTCTTGTTTGAGGCATAGGTCCATCTGCAGCAGATACAACTAAGATAGCTCCATCCATTTGAGCAGCACCTGTGATCATGTTTTTAACATAGTCAGCATGTCCTGGGCAATCTACGTGAGCATAATGACGTTTTTCAGTTTCATACTCAACGTGAGCAGTATTAATTGTAATACCTCTTTCTCTTTCTTCTGGTGCTTTGTCGATATTTTCATATGCAACATATTCTTTACTAAATAATTTAGTAATAGCAGCAGTTAAAGTAGTTTTACCATGGTCTACGTGTCCAATAGTACCAATGTTAACATGTTCTTTTGAACGGTCAAATTTTTCTTTTGCCATTTTCTTTCCTCCTTTTAAAATGTCTATACATATTTTATCTAATCCTTGCGTAAAATTCAAGGGTTATTTTAGTTTACGCTGTTTTTCTTTATAATTTCATCAGCGATTGATTTTGGAACTTCTTCATAATGATCTCTTTCCATTTGGAAGTTTCCACGTCCTTGAGTGTTGCTTCTTAAATCAGTAGCATAACCAAACATTTCTGATAATGGTACCATAGCTGTGATTCTTAAAACATTACCAATAGATTCTTGTCCCATTGGACGACCACGTCTACTAGTTAAATCACCCATAACATTACCCATATATTCTTCTGGTACATCAACAACAACTTTCATTATTGGTTCTAGAAGAACTGGTTTACATTTATTTTTAGCTTCTTTTAAAGCTAAACTTGCAGCAATTTTAAATGCCATTTCTGATGAGTCTACATCATGGTATGAACCATCATATAATGTAGCTTTAACATCAACAACAGGATATCCAGCTAGCATACCACCAGCCATAGCTTCTTGTAATCCTTTGTCAGTAACAGGAATATATTCTCTAGGAACTACACCACCAACAACTTCATCAACAAACTCATATCCTTTATCTTTATTTGGCTCAAACTTAATCCAAACATGTCCATATTGTCCACGTCCACCTGATTGTTTAATATATTTACCTTCACATTCAGCAGCTTGAGTAATAGTTTCACGGTAAGCAACTTGTGGTTTACCTTTATTACATTCAACATTAAACTCACGTTTCATACGATCAACAATAACATCTAAATGTAATTCTCCCATTCCAGATAATACTGTTTGACCAGTTTCAACATCAGTTTTTACTCTTAATGTTGGATCTTCTTCAACTAATTTTTGAATAGCAATTGCCATTTTATCTTGATCATTTTTACTTTTAGGTTCTATAGCAATATCAATAACTGGTTCTGGGAATTCCATACCTTTCATAATACAGAAGTTCTTTTCATCACATAGTGTATCTGCAGTAGTAGTATTTTTTAAACCAACAGCAGCAGCTATTTCACCAGCATAAACTTCAGAAATTTCTTTTCTTTGATTTGCATGCATTTGTAAAATACGACCAATTCTTTCTTTAGCATCCTTAGTTGAATTTAATACATATGATCCACTAGTTAATTTACCAGAATATACTCTAAAGAAAGATAATCTACCAACAAATGGATCTGCAGCAATTTTAAATGCTAATGCTGTAAATGGTTCTGAATCACTTGGGTGACGTAAAACATCATTACCAGCTTTATCAACACACTCAATTGCAGGAATATCAGTTGGAGCAGGTAAATAATCTACTACAGCATCTAGTAATGTTCTAATACCTTTATCTGATAAAGCATCAGCACATAAAACTGGATGGAATTCTGCAGTTAAAGTAGCTGTTCTAATAGCAGCTTTAATTTCTTCATCAGTTAATTCTGCACCATCTAAATATTTCATCATTAATTCTTCATCAAAATCAGCAACG
>QWCE01001332.1_pt1 | contig 57123 bp, 74 predicted proteins | sample 1972531 | NCBI WGS metagenome assembly QWCE01 (sample SAMN09866716, study PRJNA288562) | Human gut metagenome isolate term4_stool, whole genome shotgun sequencing...
TGCTATAATTTTTCTTGTCAATTCGTATTTGGTAGCGACCGCCACCTAAGTCTTTGATTGCCATTTTGCCTCCTAAATAGGATACAAAAAATCAATCTATTAGAATTAATTAAACAAATGTGGTATAATTGTTTTGCAAAGGTAAAAGCGTTATTTATAACACTTTATTAGGGGATGTGCTTGTCACGTCCTCTATTTTTTTTATGGTTATTTATTTAATACATATTCAAAATTTCCGTCCCAATCTCTAACATATACTGGGCTATCTTTTATTTTTAGTTGATAGCCAATAACAGCTTCTACAGTTGCACCAGGTTTCACTTGTACATCAGATGCAGCAACAAGGTCTGGTTTATAGTCTTCAGGGAAAAGGCCGTTTGCACCATCAAGTAATTCTATAGTTTTATCAGTTTCTTGTTCTCCTTTTAGCGGAGTTCCAAACCAAGGGTCTATAGCTTCATCAGTTTTATTTGTGAATTCTATTGTGAGTGCAACAATGTCAACATTCTCATCATATTGACTTTTTAGAAATTCGTAGTCTTTTATAACAACTTTCGCTGATTCATCTTCAAAGATGTTACTTTCTTTTGATGATTCTTGTTTGCTTTCAACGGATTCTACTGCATTAGTTTTATTTTCTTTTGGGGTTTCATTTTTAACCTCATTAGTCTTTCCACCACACGCTGTTAAAAGCAATGCGATAGACCCAATTGCTAATACATTTTTAAAATTTTTGTTCATTCTATTTTCTCCTTAAACACATTAATTAGAGAGTGCTTGCGCATTGCACTCTCTAATCTTTTTTACTATACACTCCTACAAGCTTTCCCAAAACCCTGATGTTTCCATTTGTATAGACTCTTGGCCAGTCTGTCATGCTTGGATTTTCAGCTTGTAAAATTACACTGTCATTTGTCTTACTAAATCTTTTTAGAGTAGCCTCATTGTCTAAAAGAATAGCGCCGATTTCTCCATTTTCTAAGTCTGGTTGTTTTCTGATAAAAACTACGTCTCCATCAAAAATATTTGCATTTATCATACTTTCGCCCTTAACAGTTAAACCAAAGTCTGCATCAACTCTACTGTCTATGAGAAAGTAGTCGACTATATTTTCCTCTGCCAAGAGAGGGGATCCAGCGGCAATAGTACCAATTATAGGGATTGATTTGGCATTTTTAAGTGGAGCTTGTTGTTCATCATTATTTTCAGTGAGATCAGTTCTTCTTACTCCAAAATAATTTGCCATTTCTTGTATTTTATCAGGTCTTGGATAGGTGTTTTTGTTAAACCAATTAGAAACAGTAGTCTCAGGATAATCAAGTTCCCTAGCAAATTCTGTTTGTGTTAAACCTAACCTATCAAGATAAAATAAAAGATTTTTTACAAGAATATCATTCCTATTTTCTAACATTTTTTCATACCTCCTTTCCGATTTCTTACCTATATAATACCATTTTTAGGTAAAGAAAACAACAGAAAAGTAATAAAAAAAGAAAAAAACTACCGAAAAAGAGTTGACACTACCGAAAATAGGTAGTATAATAAGTTCAACGCAGTGAGAAAGGAAGTGATTACATGACAAATACAATAACTTTAAGGGCGGCTAGAGTAAATGCAGGCTTATCTTTAAGTGATACAGCTGAAAAAATTGGGAAAAGTTCTAAAACTATAAGTTGTTGGGAAAGAGGCTTAGTACCTATTAAAGCCATTGATTTTGACTATTTGTGTACTGAGATTTATAAAATAAACCCAGCAATTGTAGAGATACCAATTGTCAATGACGGAAATTACGACGAGTAATTTTTTTTTGACCCAAGACTACCGAAAAACGGTATAAATAAAAAAAGAAAGGAGAAAGTAATGAAGAAAAAAATAAGACTCATTTTCAGAGAAAATACAATTCTATTGAGACTTTTACGAGATGAAACATTTAAAAAACTATTAAATGAATCTGGGTTTGATGAAATTGAATTAATAGGAGACGACAGAAAAAATAGTTTTAACTATATTTACGAAAAAAACAAGTCTGATCTGTCTTGGTTGCCCGTAAGTATTTCGCTTATAGCAATTACTATAGCTGTTATTACCATGATTTTATAAAAGCTGCTAAAGATATTATCAGCGCAAATATCGATATCGCTAAAGGAGCGTAGAATCTCAATCTATCTTTTCGCAAAAATTGGAGATACATTTCACCTTTTTCAGTAAGAGAAAAAATTTGAGGTTGTACTTCAAGTGATCTATGTCCAAACGCATTTATATATGTATCAATGTCGATTTCTCTTTGGTTAGGAATTGTTAATAATTCTAGAGAAATTAATTTTTCTATATCTTTGACTGAGTGATGAGCAATTGGAGAGTTAGGATTTTTAAGATAGTATTTTAAAATTTTAATTTCTTTATCAGATAGATCTATTTGTTGATGGTTCATTAAATTACCCCCTTTAAGCATTATATCAAATAAAAGAAAGGTGAATTATGGAAAAAGAAAAAATAAAAAAACTTTATCTTCAGGAATTTAAAAAAGAAAATGATCCAGCTGAAAACTGTTTTGATGTGGATGTTAAAAATATTTCTGAAGAAGTTATCTCAATCATGAGAAAAAAAGGACTGACATATGAAGAAGCATACGCAGTCCTACAGTATAGTTACAACAAATTAAAATTTGAGTCAAACTTTATTCATTTGGAAGAACTAAACTTAGAAATTTAAAAGGAAGGGATGAATTTGGAAGTGTTAATAAGCATAGTAACATCGATATGCGTTTGTAGCATATTCATGTACTGGTACGAAAAAAAACTTAATGGTTCTTTACAAGATTTCTTGAATAAAATAGAGAACATTGTCATTGAAGTAATAAAAGACTCTAAACTACACAAGTTTTAATAAAGTTTTTCCCAAAGCTGGTTACTTCTATAACCCCTTTAATCATTGTGACTTCTCGTTCCATTATTTGGGAATCATGAGATAGCTCGGCTTGACATTGTTTGTAAATAGAGTTGTCTAAAAAATCCGAATAATTACTTTCATCTGATAAGAATTTATCAGTAACTTCAATGAGTTTTAGTCTTGATAAATTATCAATTGTTGGATTGAAATCATAAAAAGGATTTTCCTGATATGTATATTTCAATATGCATCTAGAAAGAGTTATTCCATCTCCAAAATATGAAAAGAAAGTAGTCTGATTATCCTTAGACCTTTTTTGATATCTTAGCATACAAAATGGTATTACTTCTAAACTGCTAATTTCTTTTAAAAACATAGCATCATTAGGAGATAAATTTTGAATTATATCTGGATAAGCAGGATGGACAATTTCTGTTTTAGTTTTGTCTATTGATGACGCAACTAAATTTGCAAATAGTTCCCTTAAATTTTCGTCTTCGAAGTAGTATTTAGATTTCTCTAATGTTGGACCGATAATGGATAAGTTAGGTTCTTGAATATCTTCAGTTGGAATATCTTCAACTTTATTAGTTAAAGAATCTTTAAATTTTTGCAAATTAAGTTCTCTAAGATATCTTTGTTTTTCGGAATAAATATCAATTCCACCAAAAACAATATCCCATATTGAAGCAATAGTTTTGCCAGCAGATCTAACTACGGGTGTTGCTGCTTCATTAATTAGTTCCGGCAATTCTAATTTAATGTTAATAAAATCATCTCCTATATAGTTGTTGATAACTCAATTATACAATATGTAGTATTTAAAAACAAGAGGAGAAACTATGAAAAAATTAAAAGAAATTAGAGAAAATGCAGGTTTAAGCAGAAGAGAGATGTCAAGATTGATAGGAATCAAAGAGGCTAGATATGGACACTATGAAAACGGAAGAAGGGAATTACCAGTAAGTATAGCTAAGAAGATTGGAAAGGTCTTAGAAATTAACTGGTGGGAAATTTACGAGTAAGAAAGGAGCAGAAATGAATGATTTAAGAATTTTTGAAAATAAAGAGTTTGGTCAAGTGAGAACATCAATTATTAATGACGAACCTTATTTTAATTTAACTGATGTGTGCAGGATTTTAGAAATTAATAATCCTAGGCAAGCAAAAACAAGACTTAATTCAAAGGGGGTCATTACTAATGACATCCTTACAAATGGTGGAAGGCAACAAGCTAATTTTATAAATGAATCAAACCTTTATAAGCTAGTTTTCCAAAGCAGAAAGCCAGAAGCAGAAAGATTTGCCGATTGGGTTACATCAGAAGTGCTACCAAGCATAAGAAAACATGGAGCATACATGACAGAAACAGCCATAGAAAGAACTCTTACAGACCCAGACTACTTGATACAACTTGCAACAACGCTAAAAGAGGAAAAGCAAAAAAGAATTGCAGCTGAAGAAGAGAACGAGAGAAACAAACCTAAGGTTTTATTCTCTGATTCCTGCGAAGTGGCTGAGAACTCAATCCTTATAGGCGAGTTTGCAAAGAGGTTAAAACAAAACGGACTACCAAACATGGGACAAAACAGGTTATTTGCTTACTTAAGAGAGCAAGGTTACCTCTGCAAGGGTGGAGAAAGAAGAAACCAACCAACGCAAAGGTCAATGGAACAAGGGCTTTTTGAAACTAAGGTAAGAGTAATTAACAATCCTGATGGCAGTACAAGGACGACTACAACTACTAAGATGACTGGTAAAGGACAAATTTACTTTACTAACAAATTTTTAGGATGAGAATTAAAAGGTTCAAAAAATTAATCTTTAGAAAGGTTAAACAAATGTGGTGATTTGATGATTGAACTAGAAAAAAAATTAAACGAGATTATAAATCTTTTAGAAAAAGCAAATCAAAGTGTATATGACTTTGAGGGCGCCTGTAAGTATTTGAAGTGTAAGGACACTTACTTAAGGGGGCAGATAAAACAAGGGAAAATAAGATACAAGTTAAAAGGCAGGGACTATCTCTTTAAAAGAGAGTGGCTAGACGATTGGATGGAGGTATAAAAATGATTAAATTTAACCGATTTAACTTAACGCTGATGGCAAGACGAGCAATAGGTGTCGTCCTAGGTTGTATGACACTTTATCTATTTGGATTGTTTTTTATCAAATCAATCTTTTATGTGCTATACGCAGGCACAACGCTTATAGATGGATTTTTTAAGTTTTTAGTGGGGTGATGAGATTGAAAGATTGTTATTGTCATACTTGCGAAAAAGAATTTAATTCTCTTGGTATTGCAAGACATAGGGCTATGCATAGAGATAGGCAAGAGGATTGCAAGATAACCTACAAAGATGGAAAAACGCTTAAATATAAGTTTAGTCAGGTGGTGAAAAAATGAAATTACTAAGTAAAAACAAACTAACTATGCAAGTGTTAGTAGGGGAAATTGAGGACGAACAAGACAAGGACGAACTAGACGGAGTAGATAAAATTTGCGTAGGAATGAGCCAAGCTCCAATAATAAATTTTACAGATGGAACTAAAGTAATTTTTAGTTGGGAAGAATTGTGCAAAATGGCAGTTGATTTTAAGAAAAAGGAAGAGGCAAAAGAAAAAAGTCCTAGCACCGACCAAAGCACAAGGACTTAATAAATAAAAAATATTTATTTGCCTACATTGTATCACAAAGGAGCAGATATGAAAAAAATAAATTATCAAAAAAGATGGAAAGAGATCGAAACTGAAAGTCAATCACTAACTAAGCAGCTTAAAGACGCAGAGTATCTTTTTTATACATTGGACGACCAGGCTTTAAAAGCTGAAATCATGAAAAATATGTCCGACGTTAAGAGCAAACTTGAAGCTTTAAGAGTTGAGGCTAGTCACATAAACGATGTGGCACTAGAACTCATAAATCAAGGAGTACTGATATGACTACAACTAACCTAGAAGGGGCAATCTGGTTTGCACCCTGGACTAGGGACTTAGAGTATATAGGCATTGTCAAGATAAGGACTGACAAGGGCTACAAGTACAAGATAGGCACCGCCGAGGACAACGACTTAGAGGGAATTAAAAGAATTATGGAAGCAGGGGACGAATTTAACCCAGAAATATTTAAAGATTTTTAAGGAGGAATTATGCAAGCAACATTATACGAATTAAAAGACATGTATCTAAATCTTATGGACTTAGACTTAGAAGGCGAAGAATTAAACAAGGCACTTGAAAATATTGACGACACAATCGAAGTAAAGGCAGAAAACTACGCAGGTGTTATTAAAAGCCTAGAAGCTGAAGCAGATGCTTATAAGAAAGAAATTGAAAGAATGACTAGCATCAAAAAAAGCCTTTTGGCCAGAGCCGACTATCTAAAGAAAAATCTTGAAAGCGCCATGATTGAACTTGATAAGAAAAAATTTAAAACAAATCTATTTTCTTTCAGTATCCAAAGGAACGCGCCAAGCGTAAAGATTTTAAATGAAGATGCAATCCCTGAAGGGTTTGTTGAGTACGAAAAAAAAATCAAGAAAAACGACTTAAAGAAAGCCATTAAAGAGGGACTAGAAACCGATGCAGCAGTTTTAGTTGAGTCAGAAAGTTTGAGGATAAGATGAGCAATTTAATTTTAGTAATTGGCGAGAGTGGAACTGGCAAGAGTACCAGCATTGAGACACTTGACCCACAAGAAACTTTTATCATTCAAGTGGTACAAAAGCCGCTGCCTTTCAGAGGTTTTAAGAAAAATTATCCAATATTTTCTAAGGAAAATCCTAAAGGAAATAGGATAATAGCCAAAGACCACACTTGGATACTAAAAGCCTTACAAAGTATCGAAATGAATAAGAATATTAAGACAGTTGTCGTGGACGACTTCCAGTATGTCCTTAGTAAAGAGTATATGCTAAGAGCCACAGAGCGAGGGTTTGACAAGTTTACAGAGATGGCGCAGCACTACTACGACATCATCGAGATGGCACAAGAGATGCGTGAGGATCTAAATATTATATTTTTGTCCCACAGTGAAAGAAAAGAAGATGGGACAAGTAAGGTTAAGACAATTGGTAAATTGCTTGACGACAAGATCACAGTCGAGGGACTATTTACCATAGTTTTAAACACAAAAATTGAAGATGGAAATTATTACTTTGAGACTCAAAACAACGGATTTAACACCAGCAAGAGTCCAAAGGGCATGTTTGAGGATTTTAAAATCCCAAATGATTTGAAGTATGTAGTAGATAAAGTAAACGAATATTACGGAGGTTAAAAATTATGTTTAATTATGACAAAAAATATGTAAGTGAAGATGTGCCAACTGGCGGAACAACAATCAATGTTAATGGCTGCTATGAGTGTTTTATAACAGAGGCTAAAATTTGGAAGTCTGATACAAGTCAATCAGAGTCTTTAAATTTAAAAATTAAAGATGCAAAGACTGATAAAAAAGCCTGGCTAAATCTTTTCTACAAAAAGAAAAATGGCGAGGACATCGACTTTAACCTAAGACACCTATCACACTTAGTCTACTTGCTAGGCTTAACACCTGATGTAGACAACAACGGAGTGATTAATTCCTGGACTAACAAGGCTATTGGAGTGTTTTTAACAGTTAAGGCAACAACTCTAAACAATGGCAATCAAGGCTATGAATTTAGCCTACAAGGATTTTATGATCCTAATACTAAGCTAACTGCTAAAGAAAAATCAGAAAACCTACCACCAGAAACTTATAAGAAAATGAAAGAAAGATTTGCAAATTCAGAGCCCGTTGAACTAACTTCAACGACATCTTCAAATTATAATTCTGTTGATGATGGCTTTTTCCCAGTAAATAATGACGATATTCCGTTTTAGGATGTGATTTACAAATGAAAGTTTTAGCAAGAGATAAGGAAACAAAATGCGAACTGTATAGAGATAATTTCCAAAATTATAAAAGGTACAACATCCCTAAAGCACAGTTAGTTATTGCAGATATACCTTACAGAATAGGTGTTGATGCTTATGCGAGTAATCCAGTTTGGTATAAAGACGGAGATAATAAAAACGGAGAAAGCAAACTAGCTAAGAAATCATTTTTTAAAACGGATGAAACATTTAGAATTGCAGAGTTTATGCACTTTTGTTCGAAAATGCTTATAAAAGAACCTAAAGAAAGAAATAAAGCACCTGCAATGATTGTATTTTGTAGCTTTGAACAAATACCAACAGTAATTGAATATGGTAAGAAGTATGGATTTATGAAGTCATATCCAATATTTTTTATAAAGAATTATTCTGCACAAGTATTAAAGGCGAACATGAAAATAGTTGGAGCAACTGAACATGCAGTTGTTTTATATAGGGATAAGCTACCAAAATTCAATAATGGCAAAAAAGAAACAGGCAAAGGAAAAATGATTTTTAATTGGTTTGAGTGGAAAAGAGATAGCTCTAAGCAATATCCAAAGGTACATCCTACACAAAAACCTGTAGGAGTGCTTAAAGAACTAATTGAAATATTTACAGATAAGGGAGATGTAGTTATAGATCCAGTAGCAGGAAGCGGAGCAACACTAAGAGCAGCTCTTGAACTGGGAAGAAATTCTTATGGATTTGAAATAGAAAAAGACTTCTACGAGAATGCACAGGACAAGATGCTAAATAAAAGTGATATTTGGGAGCTATCTCAAATGACAGTAGACAGTTTTAATTAGAGGTGGAAGAATGAAATATAAAGAATTTAAAAGAGCAATAAATAATATAGGTCTCCAATATAGCATTAACTTCAAAGTTGAAGAAGAGAAACTTGTTTTTTATATTGTGTCTGGAGATGAAACTTATGCAAGTATTCACAAAACGACATGTTATTTGATTGATACAAGATACTCAAGTTTTGCCATATCAAAAGAAGAATTAAAACGAGATTTGTTAGATGTTATTTATGAATTTGCAAAAACACCAATCAAAGAAAGACAAGATGAAAAAAGGTATATTATCCCCCTACCTCACCTAACATTAAGTGACGGAGAGCAACTATACCTAACACATCAAGGGAACTTCTTTCCTCATGTGAGAAATACGGGCTTAAGACAAACTTGGAAAGAAAAAGACTTAATCCATATACCAGAAGAATATAGAAAATTTGCAATTGAAATTGAGGTGGAAGAATGAAAAAACTAGAAACTATTGTTACTTTAATTCAAAAACCTACTGAGGTTGAATTTACTTGTCCTTACTGTAAATCAGATGTTTCTGAAGACTTTGAAGAATTTTTAGACGAGCAAGGTTTATCTTGGAGCGACTTTCCTGACTGGGAATACGAGCCAATAAAATGTCCTTTTTGTGAAAATGAAATTGAGGCAGAATATGAATTTGATTGAGGCGGAAGAATGAAAGATTTTAAAACACAGGAACAGTTTACTAAAGAAATAAATAATTTAATACTTGAAGGCAAAAAACAAGGCTACTCAACTAAGAATATATCAGATAAATGGCATACTTTTGGAGATTTATATTATCACAGAATGATACTGTTTTATGTGATTATGAAAGTATACCCAGATAAGAGTTGGAAAGCTAAACAACATCATGATGGCTCAATGTTTGATGATTCGTTTATAGTTGGAATTGAAACACCAATAGGACAATACACTTATCATTATGATATCCAATATTGGAAATTTTTTGATGTAAAAGAGTTAGAAAAAGCACCACAGTATGACGGACACAAGCCAGAAGATATATGCAGACTTTTAACTTTATTGAATATAGATAAACAAGAAATAGCTGAGGTGGAAGAATGAGCAAAGAAGAAGCAAAAGAAATAAAAGAAGCCTACCAAGAAGGTTATAAAGAAGGCAGAGAAAAACCCTACCTGCTAAAGAACCTAGTAGAAGAATGGGGACAAGATAAAGACCTAATCCATAGGAAGAACGCACCAAAGCAATTCCTAAAGATGATAGAAGAAGTGTTCGAGTTTAAGTCAGAAATGGACTTAGTAGAAAGAACAGAACACGACAAACTAAGAGAAATTTACACAGACAGAATGAAGCTAGAAATGGGAGATATTTTTGTAACTCTTATAATTCTTTGTAAACAACTTAACATAGACCCTGAGGATTGTCTTAAAAAAGCCTACAATAAAATCTCTACGAGGAGTGGCAAAACAATCAATGGCACTTTTGTCAAAAAGGAAGACCTAGAGGGTTGGCTATGACACTACTAGTATTTTATGACAGTGACTTTAAGGATAAGGGGAGAGATAGCTATCTAAAGGCTATCTCCTCAAAAATTCCCGATGCAAAACTAGTTGATACTTGCAAGGGAAAGAAATTCGACCAGGATGTTTATGCAGAAAGAGACAGATTTTTAATTTTAGAGCCTTTTGATGAGAACATTAAAAGCAAGCTAGTGACAATCTTTAAAGATTACCCTCAATTAGACATTGAGGGAGTTTACACGGATAAACTAACGATTACTGCCGAGGCTATCTTGGAAACTCTCTGGAGCGAGAAAGGTAACGACTTAAAAGGTAAAACTGTGGTTATTATAAACCAAAGCGGGTTGCTTGGCAGACCACTGGCTAAAGAATTAGTTGACCTTAGTGTAAATGTCATAAGCCTTAACTCATCTTATCCTTGCTTAGATAATTTACTGACTATGACTGACATTGACATTTTAGTATCAGCGAGTGGTAAGTATGAGTTTAAAATTGACCGAGAATTAACTAGATTTATAGATGTAAAAATTGATTTATCAGATGACTTGGAAGATCCAGTTAAAATAACATCAATTCCAACTGTAGATGTTTTAAAAGATAGGCTGTAAAGCACCATAGACAAAAATAAAGGTGGTGAAAGAGTATGGCAAGCCAAGGCTGGGTTAGTATCCACAGGAGTATCTATGATAACTGGATTTGGAATGACAAAGAACAATTTGATAAAAGGTCAGCGTGGATTGACTTACTTTTAATGGTAAACCACGAAGACAAAAAGGTTTTAATTGATGGTGAATTAAAAATTATTAAACGAGGACAACGAATAACCAGTATAAATAAGCTGGCAAAAAGATGGCGATGGTCGAGAAAAAAAGTTACAAACTTTCTTCAAACTTTAGAAGAAGATGACATGATAATCTTAAAAAAGGAACAAGGTAAATACACCACTATAACCATTGTAAATTACAGCTTTTATCAAGACAATAATTCGCCCAAGGAACAAGTGAGGAACAAGTGGGGAACAAGTGAAGAACAAGTGAAGCACATAAACAATAATGATAATAATGATTTAATAATGATTAATAATGATGATGATGTAGATACACGCGTCAAAAAGATTAACTCACTAATCAAAAACAAATCATCATCATCACAAATAAAAAGTTTTTTAAATTCTTATAGTCTTGATGATTTAGATCTGTTAATTCAAAAAATTAGCGAAAGTGATTATTTAAAAGAAAATATTAATTTTAATAAGTTAGGTAAATCTTTTATAAGCAAAGTATTTAATGACGAATATAAAACTTTTAAAGAACCAGGTAAAAAAAATTCTTTTAAAAACTTTGAGCAGATTACAGATGACTATACAGAAGATGAGCTAGAAGATATGGCTATTAGAAAGCAAAAAGAAGCCTTTGAAAGGTTAGGGATAAAGATATGAGCAAAAATTTATTTGGAGAGGAGCAATCTGAAAAGGAAGTACAAGACTTAATAAGGTCTGCTCTTGCTCCTTATGCTAAGGTTTGGAATGTGACTACTGGAGTTTTTAAAGTTAAAGAAGGCCCAGTCACTAGATGGATAAGGACATTTCCCAAGGGTACTCCAGACTTAATGGGATTTAGATATAGCGATGGAAAAATGTTTTTTATTGAGGTTAAGAACTCCAAGGGACGATTAAGCCAGGAACAGAAAGAGTTTTTGAAGTGGGCAGAAGGTCATCCTATTTTATGCGGTGTTGCCAAGTCTGTTGAAGATGCTTTTAATATTTTAGAGATACCTATGTGGGACTAGGAGTTGAGAGATGAGACCAAAAGACTACTTATTGCAGGTTAGACATATTGATAACGAGATAGACAGCAAAAATAAATTACTGGAAGATTTGAGGGCTCGTGCTATGAGTATTGGAAGCTTAGAGGTTAAGGACAAGGTTCAAAGATCTGGCGGTCTCGATTTTTCTGACTGGATGGATAGATATGTGGACTTGCAAAAAGAAGTGACTGACAAGGTTGATGAGCTTATTGATTTAAAGCAAAGGATAATTTCTCAAATTGATAGAATGGAAAATCCTCTTTATAGGCTTATTTTAGTCAGCCGTTATTTAAGGGATATGAGGTTGAGAGAGATTGCTGCTAGATATAATTACAATTATGGTTATATCAAAAATGCACATGGTAATGCTCTCTTGGAGTTTAAGGAAAAGAATCCAGAGGTGTTTAAATGATTGAGTACCCTGAATTATTAGTTTCTGCAATTATTAAGAGGGCGGTCTATGATTACAAGAATTATCCTAAGCTGAGACCAGATGTAAGGAGATTTATTAAGTCTGATTATTTTAGATCAATTACGGATTTAGATCCAGACGCTCTCTTGGAAGAGTTAGAAAGGCAGTGCAAAAAGATGTGAGAGCGAACGGAATACCATTAAAACAAATTGATCTTATCTTTCTAAGGATTAACATATATTTTATATGTTGGGTAACTACATACACTAAGATTAGGCTAGGGGCGGGAAGCTGGTATGTAAAACTATATTAAACTTGATATTTCAAATGAAGGGCACTTAGTTAAGCTAGGTGTCTTTTACTTTATAAGGATTGATAAGATGAGAACTGATAGGCAAGGACCACATCGTGCAGCCTTTGAAAGAAATAAGAAAAGATTACTTAAGTCAGAGAATGTCTGTGGCATTTGTGGTAAGCCTATTGATATGAGTCTCAAGGCTCCACTTCCAATGAGTGCGTGTATAGACCACATCATTCCAGTATCTAAAGGTGGACATCCAAGTGACATTGACAACTTACAGTTGGCACATTGGTCATGCAACAGACAAAAGTCAGACAAGTTGATGAAAGAAAAAAATAATTTTAAAAGTGATGTTATTTCAAACAGAAACTTACCTTTGTCCACAGACTGGACACAATATAAGGGGGCATGACTCCCTCGCCGCCGGCTCGCCCGGAGTTCGGTCGTCACTGTACATTTTTTTTCGCGGAAGGTTGACAATAGGACCATAAAAATAAAAAAAATAGAAAGGAGTTGGTGAAATGATTGAAGATATGAGACAAAAACTAGGAAACCACAAAGAAAGAGTGGATATAAAATATAAACTCTACGATTCAAAGTATCAAGACCAGGATATTGGAATAACAATCCCACCTGCAATAAGACAAAGGTATAGAGCAGTCTTAGGTTGGTGCTCAAAGGCAGTAGATTCTCTAGCTGATAGACTTGTCTTTAAAGAATTTCAAAATGACAACTTTAATTTAAATGAAATCTTTAATTTAAACAATCCAGATGTCTTTTTTGATTCTGCTATATTATCTGCACTTATAGGTTCATGCTGCTTTGTCTACATTTCAAAAGAAAATGGAAAAGCGAGACTTCAAATAATTGAGGGATCCAATGCAACTGGAGAAATAGATCCAATTACTGGACTACTTAAAGAGGGTTATGCGGTCTTAGACAGAGACAAGAACGGTAAAGCAATCTTAGAAGCTTACTTTTTACCAGATAGGACAATAATATATGCAGATGACAAAGTGGTAAACACCATTGAAAATCCTGCAAATATCCCTGCACTTGTGCCAATTATCCATAGACCAGATGCAGTGAGACCTTTTGGTCGAAGTAGAATAACAAGACCTTCAATTTATTTTCAACAACACGCAAAGAGAACTTTAGAAAGGGCAGACATTACAGCAGAGTTTTATTCCTTCCCACAAAAATACATTGTAGGACTTTCTCAAGATGCAGAGCCAATGGAAAAATGGAAGGCAACAATATCAAGCTTCTTACAATTTACAAAAGATTCTGATGGAGATAGTCCAAAACTGGGACAATTCACACAGCCATCAATGAGTCCATTTACGGAGCAATTAAGAACACTTGCATCAGGCTTTGCAGGAGAAACAGGATTGACGCTTGATGACTTAGGTTTTGTTACAGAAAATCCGTCATCTGCTGAAGCAATAAAAGCAAGTCATGAGACTTTAAGAATTGCTGCAAGAAAAGCTCAAAGATGTTTTGGTAGTGGATTTTTAAATGTTGGATATGTGGCAAGGTGTATAGAAGATGATTTCCCATACTTGAGAAATCAATTTTATTTAACAAAACCGAAATGGTACCCAGTTTTTGAACCAGATGTTGCTACACTATCAGGCATTGGAGATGCAGCGATTAAAATTAATCAAGCAATTCCTGACTACTTTGACAAAGACAGTCTTTCTGAACTTACGGGGATAAATCATGAATAAAGATATAGTTCCTGAACTCTTAGAAAAAATTCAAAAGGAATTTAAAAATAAAACCGCTAAGAGTGAAATAATAAAAAAGAAAATTGCGGCTTTAAATGTTGGTAAAGCCACACACATTGACTCAAATGAATTTGCAATTGAAGTTGGAAATATATTAGCTGATGTTTTTAAAAATGAGATCACTGAAGATGTACTTCCTGACAATAAAATGTATTACAACATAGCAAAAAGACTTATAGAACCAAGCATGAAGAACAACTTTGATATAGTCAGCGATTATTCAAAAGAGGTTCAAGAGGTTTTAAACAAAGAGTCTAATATCTCATTGAAAGCAATTAAACCAGAATTAAATCAAGATAGAATTGATGGAATAGTCAACAAAATAAGTGAATATGATGACTTTAAAGAGGGTAAATGGTTACTAGAAGAACCAATAAAAAACTTTACACAAAGTGTAGTAGATGACACAATTAAATCAAACGCTGATTTTCAATATAAGTCAGGGTTAACTCCTAAGATAGTGAGAAAAGAAGTCGGAAGTTGTTGTGACTGGTGTAAAGAAGTTGTTGGTGTTTATGAATATCCTGATGTTCCAAAAGATGTTTATAGAAGACATCAAAGATGCAAATGCACGGTTGACTATTTACCTGGAAATGGTAAAAAACAAGATGTGCATACCAAGAAATGGACTGATACTGATAAGAATGATGACATTCAAAAAAGAATTAAGTCCAGCGAAAATATAAGAGAAAGTAATAAGCTTGTTAAAATGTGTTTTAGAGAAAACATAGAATATAATGCAGTTAAGTTAAGCAAAACAAAAAATACCGAAGAAGAGATTATAAAAAGAGTTGCTGGTGGAGATGAGACAGATGGTTCTTGTTCATCTTTAGCTTTTGCTTATATAGGAAATAAAGCAGGCTTTGATGTTTTAGATTTTAGAGGTGGTAAGAGTTGCGATATATTTGCAAATTTTAAAAATATCGAAGAGATTTCAAACTTAAATGGAGTTAAGAGTTATGTAGAAAAGCATACAAATGATTTGAAAGCTGTGAAAAAATTGTTTTCGCGCGTTGAATCAGGAAAAGAATATTATTTAGCAACAGGAGAACACGCTGCAATTATACGAAAGACTGAAAAAGGTTATGAATATTTAGAATTACAATTGCCTGAAACAAAAGGGCATACGCTTAATGGGTTTACAGAACTGAATGACAGAGAGTTAATCAGTCGTTTTAAATGTAAGAAAAGCCATTCTTTAAAATACATTGGGAAAATAGAAGCTAATAGTATTTTAATTGATACCGAAAGTTTATATGATAACACTGAATTTCAATCCTTATTATGTTTTATAAATACAGAAAAGAAGTCTCAAATGAAAGGAAGTAAAGGACATGTTAGGTAATAATAAAGAAGATGTTTTTTACGAAGATGAAAACTATATTTATGCTGATTGTAATATAGATGGATATGAAGATTTTTATAAAGATAAGGAAAACAAAGATAATAAAATATGGTGGATTAGTAAAATTGATACCATTGGAGAGCTTAATATAAGTTTTGATAGAAAAAAAATCTACAACTTGTTTAAAGATTATCCATACAACATGACCGAAGAAGAAATTGAAATATTTGAAAAAGAAGAGCCTTATTGGGCAAATTTTTTTGCATGGAGAAAACAAAAATAAATTATTAAAGCACATTGACAAAGATGTTAGATGTGCTTTTTTAATGAAAATAATCGTGAGCTAATCGTGTAAAAATCACACGCAAATTCTCACGATTAATTTTATACAAAGGAGTTTGATATTTTGAAAAAATATGGAAGTCAAACTCCCACTAAGTCGGTAATTTTAGATTATAAAAAATCGCTGGGGAATGAGGCAGTAGAGCTTTATAAAAAAACTGGAAGAAGTCCCTTTCCTTGGCAAGAAAAAATGGTAAATGATTTGTTTGCCATAAATGATGAGGACCTATGGACTCACTCCAAGTTTGGTTACGCAGTTCCAAGAAGAAACGGGAAAACCGAAGTAGTCTACATGGCTGAACTTTGGGGACTCTTTCATGGACTGAACATTTTACACACAGCCCACAGAATCTCAACATCTCACTCATCTTTTGAAAAGCTGAAAAAATACCTCGAAGACATGGGACTTGTAGATAAAGAAAACTTCTCATCAATTAAGGCAAAGGGTCAAGAGAGAATTGAACTCACTGAATATGGTGGTGTAATCCAATTTAGAACAAGAACATCAACAGGTGGTCTTGGTGAAGGCTTTGACATGCTGATAATTGATGAAGCCCAAGAGTACACAGATGATCAAGAATCGGCTCTTAAATACACTGTAACAGACTCTGACAATCCCATGACTATAATGTGTGGAACACCGCCAACAATGGTGTCTGGTGGAACAGTATTTACAAAATATCGTGAGTCTATCCTATCTGGTGGAAGAAAGCACAATGGTTGGGCTGAATGGTCCGTTGAGGATATGAGTGACATCCATGATAAAGACTTATGGTATCTTACAAATCCATCTATGGGATATAAACTCACAGAAAGAGCCATTGAAGAAGAGATTGGACCAGATGAAACAGATTTTAACATTCAAAGGCTTGGCTTATGGCTAAGATACAATCAAAAATCTGCAATCTCTGAATATGAGTGGGAAACTCTAAAAGTTAAAAAGCTACCTACTCTTAAAGGAAAACTTTATGCAGGAATAAAATTTGGTAAAGATGGAACTAATGTCGCTTTATCAATTGCAGTTAAAACTCTATCAAACAGAATTTTTATTGAATCTATAGACTGTCAAAATATAAGAAATGGTGATTACTGGATGATTGATTTTCTTAAAAAGATAGATGTAGAAAGAATTGTAATTGATGGTGCTTCAAGACAAGAGATTTTATCAAAAGAGTTAAAGGAAGAAGGATTTGGAAATGTAATCTTACCGACTGTAAAAGAAATAATAATTGCAAATTCAATGTGGGAAGAAGCTATTTATCAAAAGACTTTGTGCCACATGAACCAGCCATCACTTACTCAAGTAGTGACCAATTGCGACAAAAGACCAATTGGTACAAGCGGTGGATTTGGATATAAAAGTCAGTTTGAAGACATGGATATTGTCCTTATGGATAGTGCTTTGTTGGCGCACTGGATCTGCAAAGAAGGTAAAACGCAAATAAAACAAAAAATAAGTTATTAATTAGCAGCTCAATAGAGTTGCTTTTTTAATATAAAAATTACCAGACATGGGAAAATGGGAGGATATAATGACAGAATTTAAAGTAATTGAAACACAGGAACAGTTAGACAAAATAATAGCTGAAAGACTTAAAAGAGAAAGATCTAAGGTTGAAGATGAGTATAAAGAAAAAATAAATAATTATGAAACTCAAATCCAAGAACTTAAATCTGAAAATGCGCAGGCAAAGGCAAACCTTGAAAAAGCATCTGAAAAGGATTCAGAGATTGAAAAGTTGCAAGGACAAATTAAAGGATATGAAAAATCTGAAATGCAAAGAAAAATTGCACTAGAAAATAAAATCCCTTATAACTTAGCTGGCAGAATCCAAGGAGAAACTGAAGAAGAGATGCTTGAAGACGCAAAGAGTCTTTCAAAGTATTTTGAAAAGAAAGAAGTTGTGCCACCACTTAAAAATCCTGAGATAAACAAAGGTCAAAGTGGAGCATATAAAGAATTACTTCAAGGCTTAAACCTTGAGGACTAAGAAAAGGAGATATTAAAATGGCAGAAGTATTATCAAAAGCAAATTTATTTAATGAACAACTAATCAATGACCTAATTAACAAGGTTAAAGGTAAATCATCACTAGCAATTTTATCAGGACAAGAAGCAATTCCATTTAATGGTACAGAACAATTTGTATTTTCAATGGATTCAGAAATTGACATTGTTGCTGAAAATGGAAAGAAATCTCACGGTGGAATTACTCTTGAACCAGTAACAATTGTGCCTTTAAAAGTTGAATATGGCGCAAGAGTTTCTGATGAGTTCATGTTTGCATCTGAAGAAGTAAAAATTGATATGTTAAAAGCATTTAATGAAGGCTTTGCAAGAAAACTTGCTAAAGGTCTTGACCTTATGGCAATCCACGGAATCAATCCTCGTTCAAAAGCTGCATCAGACATTATTGGAAATAACTGTTTTGAAAAGAAAGTTACTCAATCTGTAGCCTATACTGAAGCAGACCCAGACACAAATGTTGAAGCTGCAGTTGGCATGGTTCAAGGTGCAGATGGAGAAGTAAATGGTCTTGCAATGGCACCTGCATTTGCTACAGCTCTTGCTAAATTAAAAGTTAATGGAGTTAAACAATTCCCAGAATTAGCTTGGGGTGCAAGTCCTGAATTTGTAAATGGTCTAAGAGCAGATGTTAATTCTACTATTGCTAATGGTGGAAAAAACAGAGCAATTGTTGGTGACTTTGCCAATGCTTTTAAATGGGGCTATGCAAAACAAATTCCACTTGAAATTATTCAATATGGGGATCCAGATGGAAGCGGTAAAGACCTTAAGAACTACAATCAAATTTACATCAGATGTGAAGCTTATCTTGGTTGGGGAATCCTTGCACCAGAATCCTTTGCAGTAGTTAAGGAAGCATGATGAGATGAGATACTTTAATAAAAAGACTGGGGCTATCCTGGATAGTCCCAGCAAATGTTATGGTGGTCAATGGGTCGAGTATGACAAAAAAGATGTAGCTCAAGAAACATCTAAAGAAAAGGTAGAAGCTAAAAAGCCAGTTGAAGAAAGTTCAACAGACTTAACAAAAGAAGAAGTTATGAATGAGTTAGATGCACTTGGAATTGACTATGATAAGAAAGCAAAGAAGGAAGATTTAATTAAATTGATGATGGGTGAGTAATATGTCTTACACTACAGTTGATGATGTAAATAAGCTTTTTAGAAATCTTACAAACGAAGAATCTGAAAGGGCAGCTGAACTTATTCCAGTTATTGAATCATCTATAAGGCTTGAAGCAGACAATGTTGGCAAAAATTTAGAAGATCTTTTAGAAGATGAAAACTATAAAAATGTCTTTAAGTCTGTCGTTGTAGATGTTGTTGGAAGGACTTTAATGACATCTACTAATCAAGAGCCAATGACACAGTCTTCAGAATCTGCTTTAGGATACTCTTGGTCTGGAACTTTTCTTGTACCAGGTGGTGGGCTTTTTATAAAGAGGTCTGAACTTGCAAGACTTGGACTAAGAAATCAAAGATATGGAGTGATTGATTTTTATGACGAGAATCAAGGGAATAACAGTTACTTTAATAGATAGAGTTGAGGTCGAAAGGGATCCTTTCGGTCACCCAGTCTATGAAGAAAAAGAAATCAAAGTCAATAATGTTTTAGTTGCTCCTACAAATTCAGATGAAATTATTAATTCAATGGAACTTGAAGGGAAAAAAGCAGTTTATATTCTTGGTATACCAAAGGGAGATAATCACAACTGGGAAAATAGAGAAGTAAAATTCTTTGGTCAGAAATTTAAAACCTTTGGTAAAGTCACACAAGGAATTGAAGACTTAATACCTCTTGATTGGAATAAGAAAGTGCAGGTGGAAGTTTATGAGTAATTTTAAATTTACACTTAACCGAGCTGGAGTAAGAGAACTTCTTCAAAGTGGAGAGATGCAGGGGATTGTAGAAGAAAAGGCTAGCGGTGTATTAAGTAGAGCTGGTGCAGGATTTTCTATGAACTCAAGAGTTGGTAAGACTAGAGTAAATGCTATGGTCTATCCAGAAACTAAAGAAGCTTATTACAGAAATCTACACGGAAATATATTATTAAAGGCTTTAAAATGATTGAAATAGTTATCAGAAACCACCTAGAAAAAACTTTAAAAGTTCCAGTGTATTTAGAAAAAGAAGAAAACATGCCAGAATCTTATGTCATCTTTGAAAAGACTTCAGGAGGACAAAAGAATCAAATTAATTCTGCATCCTTTGCTTTTCAATCTTATGCAAATTCAATGTGGGAAGCGGCGAAATTAAATGAAGAATTAAAGGCGGCAGTTTTTAAGCTACAGTGGAGCAAAGAAGTCGGTGGAGTCAGACTAAACTCTGACTATAATTTTACAGATACAACAACTAAAAAATACAGATACCAAGCGGTATTTGATATCACATACTAAGAAAGGATGATAAATATGGCAGAAACAAAAAATGTAAGTTTTGGTAAACCTAAAATTGGCGGAGCAATATATGTTGCTGAAGTTGGAACAACTTTACCTACAGATGCTACAACAGAATTAGATAAAGCATTTAAGTCACTAGGTTATGTTTCAGATGATGGTCTTACAAATGGAAATTCACCTGATTCTGACAAAATAAAAGCTTGGGGCGGAGATACAGTTCTAGTTGTATCTACTGAAAAACCAGATAGTTTTGAATTTAAATTAATAGAATCAATAAATATTGATGTTTTAAAAACAGTTTATGGAAAAGACAATGTAACGGGTGATATCGAAACTGGAATCACAGTTAAGGCAAATGCTAAACAATTATCTGCATGCTCTTATGTAATTGACATGATTTTGAAAGGCAATATCTTAAAAAGAGTTGTAATTGCAAATGGAGAAATCTCTGAAATAGGTGACATCGAGTACACTGATGAAGATGCAATTGGTTTTGAACTAACAGTCGATGCTTTGCCTGATAAAGATGGCAACACTCACTACGAATACATCAAGAAAGGTCAATAAAAATGGCTATTAAAAAGAAAAAGACAAGCACGGGGTTTATTTATTCAATAAATGAAAATGTGCTGAACAACTTTGAACTTTTAGAACTATTTGCAGAAGTGGACAAAAATCCACTTCTTTTACCTAAAGTTTTGACAATGATTTTAGGTAAAGATGGAAAGCAAGCACTATATGACCATGTAAGATTAGAGGATGGGACAGTGCCTGCAGATAAAATTTCAAATGAATTACTGGAGATAATCAACGGGAGTAAAGAAGTAAAAAACTCATAGTCCTTGCTGGAATGTATGAACTAGACAAAGAAGCTTTAATTTGTGATCTAGCAGAAACTTATAACATCTATGAATTTGAGAAATTTCCTTTAAATAAAATTGCTATTTTTGCTAAAGGATTGAGAGAAGACTCAAGAATCAGAATGAAGATGTCACAAAGCAAGTTTAATGTTAAAGAATCTTTGCTTGCAGGTATCTTGGATAGGTTAACCTTAATTTTGTATTCAAAGACAAAAGATGCAGAAAAAGGAAGAAACTATCCGAAATTACTGCTAGATGAAAAAGAGAAAAAAGAAGATTTACAAGGTTTTATGTCTAGTGAGGACTTTGAAATAATGAGAAAAAGAATTATAGAAGGAGGTGCAAACTAATGGCAACAGAATTGGGAAAAGCCTATGTACAAATCATCCCATCAGCTAAAGGTATTAGTGGAAAAATAACCAGTGCCTTAAAAGGAGAGTCCAAAACAGCAGGCACAAGTTCTGGTGGAATTATCGGGACAAGCTTAGTCGGAAAATTAAAAGCAGTAGTTGCCGCTGCAGGTATTGGAAAAGCAATTGCTGCATCAATATCTGAAGGTGCAAAGCTCCAACAATCTATTGGTGGTGTTGAAACACTATTTAAAGAATCTGCAGGCAGAGTAAGAGAATATGCCAGTCAAGCTTATAAAACATCTGGTGTATCTGCTAATGAATATATGGAAGGTGTAACATCTTTTGCCGCATCTCTTTTACAATCAACAGCAGGTGACACAAGAAAAGCTGCTGATATATCTAACATGGCTTTTATGGATATGTCAGATAATGCAAATAAAATGGGTACTCATATGGGCGATATACAAAATGCCTATCAAGGATTTGCCAAGCAGAATTACACTATGTTAGATAACTTAAAGCTTGGTTATGGTGGTACTAAATCAGAGATGCAAAGGCTACTCGCTGATGCTCAAAAATTAACTGGTGTAAAATACGATATAAATAATCTATCTGATGTTTACCAAGCTATTCACGCAGTCCAAGGGGAACTTGGCATAACTGGTACAACTGCAAAAGAAGCAGCTACAACTATCAGTGGATCTGCTGGGCAAATGAAATCAGCTTTTAAAGATGCACTAGGAAGTATTGCAATTGGAGAAAATGTGCAGCAGTCGTTTGCTAACTTGGCTATGACAGTTAAAACTTTTGTGTTTGACAATTTAATTCCCATGATAGTTGAGATTTTTAAAAATATTCCAGCAGGCTTAACATCTTTTGCAACTACAATGGGACCAATGTTAATGCAAGAGGGTACAAAACTTATACAAAATTTGGCACAAGGTATTACAACTGGTCTACCAACTTTAATTACTAAAGCATCTGAAATTATTACAAATTTAATCACTGGTTTTACACAAAATGCACCTAAGCTCATTCAAAGTGGTGTAGTTTTAATTAAAAACTTGATGCAAGGTTTATTCAATAATTTACCTCTTATAATACAAAAGGCAGGAGAAATTGTACTGAAACTTGTTGAAGCGATAATTACAGTGGCACCTCAACTTTTAAGTGCAGGCATAGAACTTGCGACAAATTTATCTAAAGGCTTATGGGAAAAAACACCAGAAATGCTTGCAAAACTTGGAGAATTTTTAGCAAATTTAGTAAAACTCATAGTAAGTAAAGCACCAGAATTTTTAGCAAAAGGTAAAGAGATTATGACCAAGCTAAAAGAAGGGATGGAAAGTGTAAAAGAAGCTGCAAAGCAAGCAGTGGTAACAATAATTACTGCAATTATAGAATTTCTTGCTAGTAAAGCCAGTGATTTCTTAACTAAAGGTAAAGAGCTTATAGACAAAGTTAAAGAAGGCTTTAACGCTAAGAAAGAAGCGGTTAAGCAGGCAATAACAAACATAATTACAGCGGTAATCACTTTCATAAAGTCCAAGGCAAGCGAATTTTTAAATAAAGGTAAAGAACTTATTGGTAAAGTCAAAGACGGATTTATCCAAAAGAAAAATGAAGTAGTCAATGCGGGAAAACAAATTATTGAAGCGGCGAAGACAGCTATCTCAAACTTTAAAAATAAATTTATTGAAGTTGGTAAAAATATCATTGATGGTGTGGCTCAAGGTATCAGAAATGGAATTGGCAGAATAACATCTGCCGCAAAAGATGCTGCAAACAGAGCTTTAAGCGCAGCTAAAAGCGCACTTGGTATACACTCTCCATCAAAAGTTTTTGCAAACGAAGTTGGTAAATGGATCCCAGCAGGTATGGCGGAAGGTATTTCAGGCAATTTAAAAGTTGTAAAAAATGCAATGAACGACATGACTGAATTAGGGCAAAACGATTTAAATAATGAGTTAGACTACAAAATTAAAACAAATTCTTTTTTAAACTCTGAAAGCTTAAAAGCAAACGAAGAAGAATTAAATAAAGATAAATTTATAAACTTGAATTTAAGCATTGGCGGTCAAAACTTCAAGGCACTTGTAGATAGAATCAGCCTTGAACAAGATAAAGACATTGAACTTAAGTTAGCGTATTAAGGGGTGGTAAAATGAGAGAATTAAGTCATTGTGCATTGACCTTTGACGGACACTTACTTGACGAAGAAATTGAATCTTTTATGACAGTAAATGTAGAAGGTCGTCAACTTTTATCACACAAACTTGAAACTGTAAATGTCCCTGGTATTGATGGGGATATTATAATTGGTGGAACTTATCCACCGAGAGAAATTACTGTTCACTTCATGATTTCAGATTACAGAAATTTTTTCTTTCTTGAAAAAATTAGAAGATTAAACGAAATTTTATACACAAATGAAGAAGTAAAATTTAAGTTTAACGATGAAGATGGTTATAGATTAGGAAGGCTATCAAATGTTAGTGACCCTGCCTATGATTCTAACTTAGGCTTTGGTAAGTTCACTATTCATTGTGCAGATCCTTTTATGTACGGACACCTAAGAAAAACTCACTCAAAAATTGACGAGTTAAAGCTTAAAAAATACCCAGTAAAAATTGAAGAAATTAAAATCCTTTCTGCAGAAACTAAAAAATTAGTGTTAACTAACAAAAACAAAGGAACTAAAATCATTTTAAATGGAGATTTTAAAACTGGGGATGAACTTATAATCACTAAAGATAAAATTACCGTCAATGGTCAAAACCGAATGTACTGGCTTGACTTTGTTAACAGTGATTACCAAAACTTCGAGCTTTACAGTGAAGATGAGGTCCTCGTTTCGCCAAGTACAAACTTTGAAGTGTCTTACAGAGAGAGGTCAATATGAAAGGGATATATTTATTTGATAACAAACAAAATTTAATAAAATCTATTTCAGCTGACCTTCTTACAGATAATATTCAAGAACAGGAACTAGGTGGTCAAATAACTGGAAAAGCAAAATTTCCATATAAAGACTTTGACGAAGAAGCTGAATACTTTGGAGTAAAAGAAGACAATAATTTTTGGTTCTATAAAATCAGAAAGAAAACAAAAGAGAGTGGATACATCACAATTGATGGTATCCACATTTTTTTTGACGAGTTAAAGGGTGCAGTAGTAAGGGACATTAGAAATCAAAACACATCTGGTAATTTAGTTGTTGAAAAAATAATTTCTGGAACTGGTTGGGAATTAAAATCCAATATCACAGAAAGAATTGCATCTAAGAACTACTATTATGAATCTGCTCTAGCTGCTTTTTATGATGCGGCAAAGACTTGGAATTTTGAATTTGTACCTGAAATAGTTTTTAAAGATGGAAAAATAATATCAAAGAAGATAAGTATTTATGATGAGATTTCAAAGGACTTTGGCAAGTGGTACGAGTACGGAGATAAATTAATATCAGTTGTTGCAGAAAGCTCCACAGATGAACTTTACACGGCTTTTATAGGCAGAGGAAAAGGCATCGCCACAGAAGACGAAAATGGAGAAAAAACTGGTGGTTATAGTCGTAAAATTAAATTTGATGAAATTGAATATGCAAATGAAAAAGACGGAATAAAAGTTGTTAAACCTAAAGGAACTGACTATATAGAAATCAAGGAAGCAACTAAGCTTTATGGTTATCCAGATGGCACTCCACGAATCGGAGTTGTCGATTTTGACAATATTGAGGATCCAAAACTTTTAGCAGATGCGACATTTGAATATGCACTTAAAAACACTAGACCAAAATTACAACTAAAAGCAAAGGCACTCAAGACAGAAAATATTGAACTTGGAGAAACCGTTGCAATAATAAGATCTGATATGAACATCAGATATAAGGTAAGGGTCTTTAAAATTCAAAAAGACTTTTTAAAGGATAAAGTTGTATCTTTTGAGTTTGGAGATAAGATTGTTAGGTCAGCAGGGGAAAGATTAAAATCTGAACTCTATGAGAAACGAAGAAGAGAAGAAGAAATTGACTCTTATATTGACAGCTTGAGAGATGAAATAAATTCATCTTATTTTAATGATGCAGCTTATAATTATGATTTAAAAATTGGAAATAAATATAACTTACCAGCAGGTTACTACTCTTTTGATAGACCTATTGATAAGGATCCAACAAAAGTAATTTATATGGGAGCAGGTAAGATGCTTGTAGCAGACAAGAAAAACTCTGATGGCTCTTGGAAATGGGGAACAATGGCAACTGGAGAGGGGGTTGTAGCAGAGTCAATTGTAGGCACTCTTGGAGAATTTGCTAAGGTCAACGCTTATCAAATAAATGTAAATGATGAATTTGCAGATACTGCACTTGGTAAAAAAGTTGTAGTACAAGGTCAACTGTACAACAATGTAAAAATAACAGGCACAAAGGGAGTGCAAGTCCTTGATAATCAAAACAGGGAACGAGTACAACTTGGTAATTGGTCAGCTGGCAGGTATGGACTAAAACTTACTGATGCAAGCGGTAATAGGACAATCCTTGATGATAATGGAATATTACAATCCTGGCAAGATGGTAGATGTGACAATGTGGACGATAAAAACCCTTTGAAGTTGCATATTTACATTCCAAAAGAAACTCAAAGAATTTACAAGGCTGCATTAAGGATTTACACTGAGGGATTTAGGGCTTACTCAAAAGCCACTGAATGGAAAGGAACACAATCCACATCAACAGATTCTGGTGGCGGAGATTACACATCAACAGATGGCGGCGGAGGAGATTATACCTCCACAGAATATGATGGAGGAAAAGTCGAAACTTCACACGGTGCTTGTAATGTTGATGGCAAAGTAAATACTTATGACGTTAAAAATAATAATGGTCAAAGAATAGGGACTGTAAGTATGTATTATGTAAATTATCACGAACACGAAGTTGAATTTCCAAATCACAGTCACCGAGTACAAATACCAGGACATACTCATGGTGTAAGAATTAGTAGCCACACTCATGATGTAGACATACCAGGACATCAACACGATATTGTCTTTGGAATTTACCAAGAGTACGCAAGTAATGTAAGGACTGAAATTTATATTAATGGTACTGACAGAACGGCAATAATTTCTGGAGGTGGCTATGTCTACGGAAATAATGATGAAATGAATCTTACAAGCTATCTAAAAAACGGATGGAATGAAATTGAAGTCAGGTCTAATGGTAGATGCAGGGTAGATGCAACAATTTTTATACAAGCCTTATTGAATTATGGAGGTTATTGATGGAAACACAAGAAATAAAAGTAACAGAACTTAAGGAAAATGGAGCAGTTATCGAAGAAAGAATGACTTATGAAAAAAGTTTACTTCAACTGAAAAATGAGGTCAGAGATTTAGAGTACAGAAAACAAAGTCTTTATGAACAAATGCTACAAATGAGAAAGACATATAAAAGTTTTGAAGAAAAACAAAAGGCACTTAAAAATGTTATTGCAAAGTTAGAACCTAAAACTGATGCACCAGGAACTGTAGATGATATTTTTGAAAATCTATAAAAGGAGCAAATATGATTAACAATGAAATAATTAAATTGAAGTTTGATAACTCTTTCAATGGTCGCCTCTTTGCAGTACAAGGCGACACTGGAAGAGTTTTTAATTTGCAAGTATTTGACGACTACAACAAGCCAGTTGATGTTACTGGCATGAAATTGAGAATATATGTAGCTAATTCCAAAGAGGTATCTTATTCTGAAGGAGAAATTGTTGAAGCTGCTGAAGGAAAAATTAAAGTACAAGTATATAATTCACAGTTAAAATACCCTGGAAAACAAAAAGCTCAATTTATAATCACAGATAAAGATGGTCAAAAGATAGGATCTAAAATCTTTGACTTATGGATTGAAGAAGGACTTGAAGCAGGTCCAAGTCTAGGAAAAAATATTTATGTGGACTTTGAAAAGATTGATGAAACTTTGAATCTAATCAAAGATTATGACAAAACACTTGAAGAAGCTAAAGAAGTTGATGCATCTCTAAAAGTTGGAATTAATGAGGGAATCGAAGCAAGAAACAATTTAGCAGACTGTAAGAAAAAAGCCTTAGAAATTAAAGATCAACTTGATAATTCAAAAACTGATGCAAATAAAACTTTAAGCGACTTAAATAAAACTAAGACAGAATCTGAAACTTTAAAATCAAGTTTAAGCTCTGAAAACCAAAAAGCTACAGAAAATATTAAAGATCTTACAAATAAAATTGATACAGGTAAGACTTCAACAAATGAGTTAAATAAAAGTATAACTGATGCTAAAGCTAATAAAACTAATTTAGACAAGTCAAATACAACAGCTTTAGCTACAAAAAAGTCTTTAGAAGATGCAACAACTGCTGCAAACACAACTAAGACAGAATTAAGTAATTTAAAGGGTCAAGGAGATACTTTATCTGAAGATTTAACGGCAAAAATTACCGGTGGAAATAAGTTAAAGTCAAACCTTGATACTAGTATAAGTAATGCTGCTACTGCTAAAAGTAATTTAGATGCAAGTGTAGAAACTGCAATAAGCACAAATACTACTTTAAAGGCAACGGACACTCAAGCCAAGAAAACTGAAGCGCTAATAAGAGACTTGATGATTCAACTAGGAAAAACTGAAAATGAAGTAAAACAAATTATAGCATCTGGAGACTTGTCTAAGTATATAACCGAACCTAAGTTACAGGAAACCTTGAAATCTTATGCAACAAAAGAAGATTTACAAAGCATTGATGTTACTGGGCAACTTGGCGACTATGCTAAAAAAACTGAAGTGCCTACAAAGTTATCACAATTGAATAATGACAAAACTTTTAAAACTGAAACTGAAATTCTTCAGTTAATAAACAATGCTAAAAAGTTAAAAAAAGAAGTTGTTACATCTCTACCATCTACAGGAAAAGAAGACATAATTTATCTTTTAAAAAATAAAAATGACACTAATAATTATTACACCGAATATATGTGGATTAGTGGAAGATGGGAAATTATTGGTGATACAAAAGTTGATTTGAGCGGATATGCTAAGAAGTCAGATATTAAAACTAAGTTATCTGAAATGACTGAGGACAGTACGCACAGAACTTTAACTGATACTGAAAAGGCTAAGATAACAAATATTCCTGCAAGTCCTAAATACACTGATACTGTAACAACTATCAACGGCAAGACTGGTGCTATTTCCAAAGCTGATATTGTTGCTCTTGGTATTCCAAGCAAGAATACAATATATTCAGAAGCTACAACATCTACTAATGGCTTAATGTCTGCTGCTGATAAGAAGAGATTGGACAACATCAAAGAGCAAGTTGCTTTGACAGAGGCTCAATATAACGCTTTGTCATCTGCTCAAAAGAACGATAGCAAGAAAATTTATTTTATAAAGGCTTGATAATATGGATACTAAAAATGTTAAAAATATAAAAATAGTAGATGCTGATACTCAAAGGGTTATGTCGAACAATGAAGTTTGGTGGAAGAAAGAAAACCCTTGGATCCCTGTTAAAGGACCAGTTTTTAAAGATAGCATTAATATTGGTTTAATATATTTTCACCATCAACTAAACGATTACTGCCCTATGAAAGCTATTGAATTTAAGATAGATAGAGCTGTCTATGTCGCAGAAGTTGGAGACTATTACTCTGATGGGGAGTTTCGCATAGAATTTTTCGACTTCTATAACAAGAAAGGTGGCTATGTTTCGTCAAAAGATAGTTACGATGAGAAAACCGGAATATTCTGCATGGTGTTTGATGAACCTGTGTATAAGTTTGAAGAACTTTACCTAAAAAATATAAACTTCCCACCTGAATATAGAGAAGACAAGATTGAAAAAATATTAAATTTACAATTTAGAATTATAGAGTAGGTGGAGTATGTTAATTGATAAAAATACAAAAAGAGTAATGCTTGGAAATGTTGAAATTAAGCGAATCATGAGTGGGGGGGGGTATTTTGTGGCAGAAAGAAATTTGGCATCAAATCAATAATCCAGTAGATGACTATGGTGATGGATTTATATTTCTCAAAACAGAAATATTTAATAAATACTCACCTTTTAAAACTATAAATATCAGATTTAGTCCAGCATTTATTTTCAGATACGGGATACAATCTTTTACCATTAACGGGGTAAACCAAGAAAATAAAAGAATAAAAAAGTCAATAGAAAATAACGGAACAATAATAACTGTGACGTTTGATTCTGCAATAGCAAGAATAAGTCATGCTTATATTGAGGTAAAAAATCAATCAATGCCGACAAATGATGTTATTAATTATTTAAACGATTTAATTAATGCAAGTATAAGAATAGTAGAGTAGGTGAAAAATGTTAATTGATAAAAATACAAAACAAGCAATATCTGAAAACATTGAAATCAAGCGAATTATGAGTGAGGGGGGGTATTGTGGCATAAGGAAATTATATACAATATTGATAAGTTTTTAAATGACGGAAGAACAGATTTAACTCGAATAGACGGACCACAAGAGATATACAGCACAAACATTCACAAATTTAGATTAACTTTTGGACCTAACATACCAAGAGGCTTAATTAACAGAAGTTCAACGGAACAAGAAAATATTATAGTATACATTGGAAGTAAAAATATCAAAACAAATAGTTTAGCAAAGCATGCCAAACGACTAGATTATATATTTGACGTTGGCAAAAGTTTTGAAAATGATGGAGGTATTTTTGAGTGGGTTAGCAACAATGAATTTGTAATTACTATGCCAGAAAATTGTGTACTAGTCAGATATGACTACTTAATTTTTGTTTGGTACAAACTCGACCAACATGGAATATCAAAGGAACAATTAGTTAAAAACCTAGATATAAAATTAGAAGTTTTAGAGGTGATATAGATTGAAGTTATTACAATACACAGATGATGGCGACTATGTAAAAGTTGCCATTTTATTTGACGACAATACCTATGGAGCTACAAGTGTAGTTAGTGCAGGTAGAGACGGAAAAGAAATTTTAAAGGATGCATATATAATTTTAAAGAGTGCTGAAAGATTAAAATTTAATGGGAATAAAGATGAATATGAAGATTTAGTATTGGAAGCATCTAAACCCAATACGCTTGATGTTAATTTTTATGATTTGAGTGGAAAAATTTATGACCAATATGGAAATGAAATTCAAGCAGAAATTACCTTTAATGTTGAAGGAACAGATAAAGCAAAAATTGAAAAAGGTGAATTGATTGAAGAAGAGGTTACCGAAATAACTTCTTTTTTTATTGTCGCAAAATGCGGCGATATTGAAAAGAAAGAAGAAAGATTTATTTACCCACTACCACAAGAAGAGCCTAAGGTAGCAAGCGTAGAAGAAAGACTAGAAGCAACTGAAAAGGCAGTTGCAGATGTAATAATGATGATTGGAGGAATGTAAAATGGCAATGTTTATAGCTTTAAGACTTTTAGATGGTACTTTTAAATACAAGAAGATTTTTGGATTTAAGAGGTTTTTGGTCTACAAAGATGATACAGATGCAATTTTAGTGGCAGAAGGCAGGCAAGATTTAATCGAAGAACTGTAAGAATTAAAAAAAAATCACAGCAAAGAGGGTGACACATGGAATATAAGACAATAGAAGAGCTTTATCTAGCGGTAGGAGTTGCAGGGGCGATTATAATAGTTTTCTTGGGAGTTTTTGTTTACACGATAGTACAAAATGACAAAAGAAGAAGCCAAGAGATGAAAGAGATAACTGACACTCTTAAACAGCTGATATTGGATAATCAACTATTAAATACTGCAATAGATAAACTATCCGAAGCAACGAAAGAGGTAGCAACAACTAATAGAATTGTAGCTGATACAGTTAGTAAAGTTGATTATTACAACCGAGAACTTCACAAAAAACTAGAAAAACACGATGAGAAATCAGAAAAAATATTAGATGAATTAAGAAAATAAAGGCGGCTTTAATAGCTGCCTTTTATTATGCAATAAAGGAGTTGATTAGATGGTAAAAATAATGTTGGACCCTGGGCATGGTGGTGGTCCTGCTCACAATAGAGGTTTTAAACAAGTTGATAATCTACCCTATTGTAATGAAGGGGATTGCAACTTTATCTATGCCAGGGATTTTTTAAAGCCTGCTCTTGAAAAGTACGGTTTTAAAGTTAACATGACTAGGAATTATATTTTTCAGAATCCTAGTCTTAAGGCTAGAGGACTTATGGCAGGAGGTTATGACTTGCTTTTGTCGGTCCACAGTAATGGGGCTGGTGGCAATGTAAGAGGTGTGGAAGTCTGGGACTCTACTAATCCTAAGGAGTCTTGTAAGGCTTTAGGAGATAAGATTTGTGCTTATGTGTCTAGTGCATTAGGTACTCCTAATCGTGGTACCAAGTACAGAAAAAATAACGCAGGCTCTAATTATTATGGAATCCTAAGACTAGGTTATGCTAAGAAAAATATGATAGTTGAGCATGTATTTCATGACAATTTACAAGATGCGACAGTCTACAGAAAAAACCTTGATAAGACTGCAAATGCAGTAGCAAGAGCAATTGCAGAATTTTTTGGACTTACAGAAAAAAAGCATGATGTTAAGACTCCATCAGTAGAACTCACTGAAGAAAAATTTATACAATCTATAGTGGATAGTTTAAAGAATCAAAAATTAAACATCCTTCCATCTGTAACCATCGCACAAGCTATCCTGGAAAGCAACTGGGGTAAGTCCTCACTTGCGAAGGAAGCATGTAATTTATTTGGAATTAAGGCAAGCAAGGACTGGACTGGTGAAGTCTACAGAAAGACCACAAAGGAACAAAAACCAACTGGAGAAGTCTATACAATTACTGCTGACTTTAGAAAGTATGGATCTTATTTAGAATCTATTAAAGATCATGATAAGTTTTTTGTTTCAACACCTTGGAGAAGGGAAAACTACAAAAAAGTCCTAGAAGCTAAAAACTATAAGACACAGGCACTTGCTCTTAGAGAGTGTGGATATGCAACGGATCTAAATTACGGCACTAAGCTAATCCAACTTATAGAGAGATTGGGCTTACAACAATATGACAAAGGAGTGGGAAAAATCGTGACTAGAGATAACACAGTCCCATCAGAATGGGCAAAAGAAGATTGGGAATGGGGCAAGGAAAAAGGAATTACTGACGGAAGTAACCCTGGTACACCTTGTACCCGTGAACAAGTAGTAGCTATGATTAGGAGATATGACAAGCAAAAAGAAAAATGAAATTAAGTATAAAGTTTAAACCACGCTGTAATGAAAGACCATGGCTCTTAGTGAGGGTAGGTGGAGATTATTCCCAGCACGCACATCTTAAGAGCAAAAGCGATTGTATAAAAGTTAGGCATTTAATTGATATAAATAAATATCCTTATAATAGTGAGTATAAAATTGCCATGAAAAGATTACTCAATGAAGAAGAATTTAAAAATCTTGACAAAAAGCAAAGATATTTTAATTCTAATCATGGAGTAAGACAAAAAAGGGCAATTTGAGCTATTTTAAGGCATATAAAGGTATCAATTAAAAATAAAAACGCTTATACGGGCAATTTGAGAGGTCATCCTTGTAAACGTGTAAAATGCAGTATTTGAGAGATGGGAGGTGGTGAAAAAATGAAAAAAGAAGATTTAATTAGAAAACTAGGATCCAGAAAATTCTGGGCTTGCATAACTGCGGTAATAATTGCACTTGTTGCATTTTTTAAAGCGGATCCAGAGACTACAGAAAGAATTGTAGCATTAATAAGCGCCATTGGTGGCTTATGTATTTATATGTTAAGCGAGGGAATCGCTGATAGTAAATCTGAAGATGTTACAAACTACATTGAAACAAAAGATTTTAAAGAAGAGTAAAAATTTTTAAGCCTGAAGAATAATTTCTCCAGGCTTATTTTTTTATGTATAATTATAGATAAGGTCAGATTATTAGAGATTCATTTTACATTATTGTTTATTAATTCTAGATTGAAATTTTGTATCCACTTTTATAGTCCACTCGATTATTTAAAAGTGCCTGTGATGCAGCTATTGCTATGGTTAAAAGAAATATATTCTTGGGTTCAAGTCCCACCTTTAGCACCAAGAATGTGTATCACTTTTAATCAACTTTTGTTTGCGATTAAGTGATACACTTTTTTTATTTTGAAATTATTATAGAAAAATTGTTATATTTTCATTTTACATTAATTTGTTTTTGTCAAATATTATAAAACTTTACAATATCTTAAAGTTTTTTTCGGTTATTGATAAAAAATTATGGGTAAAAAAGCTATAAGTGGAGGAGGTCAATTTGAAAAATTTTAAAAAATATTTTTATATTCTTCCTTTTTTTATGCTGGCAACAAATTTTGTTTACGCAGCTAAGGAGAATAGTTTAGCAGAAAGTATTTTTTCCAATGATTACATTTTCACAATCTTACTTATTGTTGCAATAGTTGGAGCTGTGCTTGAAATTTTGACTCCAGGTTTTGGCCTTGGTGGTATTGTTTCTATTGCTGCCTTTGCAATTTTCTTTTGGGGCAATATTTACATGGGAAATACTAATTGGTTCGAGATTTTATTATTTGTCTTGGGACTTTTACTTCTTGCCTTTGAAATAATGATACCAGGTTTTGGAGTTGCAGGAATTAGTGGAATACTTGCAATTTCTGCTGCCATAGTTTTATCAATGAAAGATATTTACTTTGCTATTTTTTCTCTTGCCATTGCCCTTGTAATTGCTATAGCTTTGGGGGTTGCTCTTTTTAAGAGGGGAATTGATTCAGAAGTAATAAATCGACTTAGACTTTTTACTGAAAGCTCAACTGAAAAAGGTTATGTGGGAGTGAAAAGTGAAGAAGTAAAACTTGGAGATGTACTTATAACAAAGACAGCATTAAGACCAACTGGTTATGCAAATTTTCATGAAGAAAAAATAGAAGTTATTTCAGATGTTGGTTTTATTGGAAAAAATGAAGAAGTTAGAGTAGTTAGAATTAGCGGCGCAAGAGTTTTCGTCGAAAAAAATATTTAGGAGGATTTATGAATTTTTATCCCTTTGGAAGCATTATAGTTATAGTCTTAATTTTTATATTTATATCCATATTTTTGTCCTTTGTTCCTATTGGACTATGGGTGACAGCATTTTTCTCTGGTGTAAAAATTAGAATTTCAGAACTTATTGGTATGAAACTAAGAAGAGTAAAGCCTTCAAGAATTGTTAGACCTGCAATTAAGGCAACTAAGGCTGGTTTAAATCTTGAAATTGCTAGCCTTGAAGCTCATTATCTTGCAGGTGGTAATGTAAATACTCTTGTAGATGCTCTTATTGCTGCTCAAAGAGCAAATATTCCTCTACAATTTGAAAGAGCTGCTGCAATTGATCTTGCCGGTAGAGATGTTCTTGAAGCTGTACAAGTTTCAGTTAACCCTAAGGTTATTGAAACTCCAAATATTTCTGCAGTTGCTCAAGATGGTATTGAAGTCATTGTAAAGGCAAAGGTAACTGTAAGAGCGAATATTGAAAGACTTGTAGGTGGTGCAGGTGAACAAACTATTATAGCAAGAGTTGGAGAAGGTATTGTAACAACTGTTGGTTCATCTCTAAGCTATAAGGCTGTTTTGGAAAATCCAGATTCTATTTCTAGAGTAGTTCTTGACAAGGGCCTTGACTCTGGTACTGCTTATGAAATTTTATCAATTGATATAGCCGATGTTGATGTTGCAAGAAATATTGGTGCAAGGCTTCAAACTGATCAAGCTGAAGCAGATAAGAGAATTTCTGAAGCTAAGGCAAGTGAAAGACGTGCTATGGCTCTTGCTCGTGAACAAGAAATGAAGGCTGAAGTTGAAGCAATGAGGGCTAAGGTTGTTGAAGCTGAATCACAAGTTCCTATTGCCATGGCTGAAGCATTAAAAAATGGTAATTTAGGTGTCTTTGATTATTATAAAATGAAAAATATAAATTCTGATACTGATATGAGAAATTCTATCTCAAAAATTTCTGATAAAAATCCTAAAAAGGACAATAAATAATGAATCCTATGCTTAGTATTTTTATTGCAATAATTTCTCTAATGCCTGCAATTATTTTTGTAGTATTTTTTAAGATACTTTTTATGATTTTAAATAGGGGCAAAAAGAAATTTAAGGAAGATTTTCATGAAGAAGAAAGAAATATAAAAGATCCTAAAAATCGCAATAGAGATAGAAGATCAGACGCGGACACACTGGCAAATGAGATAAAAAGAATAATCAAAGAAGAGAGAGAAAAAGAAAAGAATAAAAAGAATTCTAAAGATGAATCTAAGAGAAATCATAAAAATATTTTAATAGACAAAGACCCAAAACTTTCTCAAAGAAAAGTAAAGGAAAAACTTTTAGAAGAGAAAAAAAGTAGGGAAGATAAAACTTCTGATGAAAATTTGTCTGAAACTTACAATCTTGAAAATACCTACAATCTTTCTGAAACTTATAATTTGGAAAAAGATGGTGGAAAGATAATTGACAGTGAATTTATAAAAGAATGTGAGTCAGATCAAGTTTTTTACGATGATGAAGACCTAGATAAGAATATATTTATAAATTTTTTAGATTTTGATGAAAAAGATTTGCCGAAAATTATTGTTTATAAAGAAATTTTCGACGAGCCTTTAGGTCTTAGATAAATAGTGGCTTGCTTTTCATAATCTATGGAAAAGTAAGCCTTTTTGTGGTATTATATTAATCACGTTTAAGGGGGTATATTTTTGGCAAAAGTGGAAAATTCCATTGATATTAATGATATAAATTTATTGTCAATTGTCTTTGGTAAATTGGACGAAAATATTGGTCTAATTGAGAAGGAATTAGATGTATCTATTAAGTCAAAAAATGACAAAATTTTTATATGCGGCGAGGAAGAAAAAGTTGAAGATGCAAGTTTATTGTTAAATAATTTAATTGAAACTGCAAAGAAACAAAACAGCTTAAGTCTTTCTGATGTAAGATATTCTATTTCTTTAATAAAAAATAATGAAAAGAGACCAGTTTCTGAACTTTTAAAGGACACTGTAGTTTATACTTCTATGGGTAAGCCCATAAGGGCAAAAACTTTGGGTCAAAAGAGATATATTGACGCTATAAATAATAACGACATTGTATTTGGAATTGGACCTGCAGGTACTGGTAAAACTTATCTTGCAATGGCAGCAGCGGTTCGTGCCTTTAAGTCGAAGGAAGTTAATAGAATAATTTTAACAAGGCCTGCTGTAGAAGCTGGAGAAAACTTAGGATTTTTGCCAGGAGATTTGCAAAATAAAGTTGACCCATATTTGAGACCACTATACGACGCTCTTTTTGAGATTCTAGGTCACGATACTTACAACAATTTATTTGAAAAAGGACTTATTGAAGTTGCTCCTCTTGCTTATATGAGAGGTAGGACTCTTGACTCTGCCTTTGTAATACTTGATGAAGCACAAAACACAACAAATGAGCAAATGAAGATGTTTTTGACTCGTCTTGGCTACGGTTCTAAGGCAATAATAACAGGTGATGTTACACAAATAGACCTTCCTCGTGGCAAACAATCAGGACTTAAAACTGTACTTAGAATTCTTGCTGGAGTTAAGGGAATTGGAATAACTTATTTAAATAAAAATGATATTGTAAGGCATCCTCTAGTTCAAAGAATTATTGATGCCTACGAAAAATACGAAAAAACTAGAGAAAAGGCAGATAAAGTAATAGAAGATAAAAAGTCAAAAAGTTGGGAAAAATAATGGAAATTTATTACGACGATAGACAAGATGATATAGAAATTACTGAAGAAATAAAAAATTTAATTGAAAAATCTATTTCTGCTGTTTTAAAAGTGGAAAATTTAGATGAAAATGTTGAAGTTTCAGTTTCTTTTGTTGGCGATGATGAGATTAGAGACTTAAATAGAGAATACAGAGGCGTGGATAAAAGCACAGACGTCTTATCTTTTCCCATGGACGATGAATTTATTATAGACAATAGAATTCTCGGAGATGTTATAATAAATACTAGAAGAGTAATGGAGCAAGCTGAAGAACTTGGTCACTCCAATGAGAGAGAACTATCCTATTTAACAGTTCATAGCATTCTTCATCTTTTAGGTTATGATCACATGGAAGATGAGGATAAAAAAGAAATGAGAGAGAGAGAAAAACTCGCAATGAGGGAGCTTTCTATTTACAGGTGATTTTATGAAAAAAGGACGATTTATATCTTCATTTAATTATGCAGTCCAAGGAATTATTTCTGTTCTAAAGACAGAGAGAAACATGAAGTTTCACTACCTTGCTGCTCTTGGAATAATTATTCTATCTCTTTTTTTTGATATATCATCTACAGAATTTTTGTTGATGTTATTTTCTATAACTCTAGTGGTTTTTGCAGAGATGATAAATACTGCAATTGAAAGGACAATTGATTTAGTTGTTCAAGAGTATAATCCTATTGCGAAATATGTAAAGGATGTATCAGCTGGAGCAGTTTTAATTACTGCAATAAATGCTCTTGTCGTTTTTTACTTAGTTTTTTATGACAAATTCGCTTCCTTTGGAGATTTGCTTTTATTTAAGATTAAGAACATGCCAAATCATTTGGCCTTTGTTTCATTACTAATAATAATTATAGCTACAGTTGGGGCAAAACTTTTAATGGCAAAAAAAAGTGGAGGTACATATTTTCAAGGGGGAGGACTTAGTGGTCATTCTGCAGTATCTTTTTGTGCAGCCACAATTATTACTATGATTGCAGAAAATTCTCTTGTGACACTTTGTTCCTTTGGACTTGCATTTTTAGTTGCTGAAAGTCGTGTGGAAGGAAAAATCCACAAGGTTTCTGAAGTAGTGGTGGGTGCAATACTTGGAGTATGCGTTGCAATTTTTGTATTTAAGGTAGTTGGTTAAATGGAATATAATAAATTAATTGAACTTGCTATAAAGGCAAGAGATAATATGACATATACGCCATACTCACATTTTAATGTGGGCTGTGCAGTAGAGATGGAAGATGGCTCAGTTTATTCTGGTGGCAATATTGAAATAGCATCTTATTCTCCCACAAACTGTGCAGAGAGAACTGCAATTTTTAAGGCAGTATCAGAAGGAAAAAGAGAAATAAAAAAAATTGCCATAGTTGGGGACAGTGATTACACTTTTCCTTGTGGAGTATGCAGGCAAGTTATTCGTGAATTTTCAAAAAATCCTGAAATAATAATTGCAAATTCTACTGAAGATTACAAAATTTATGGGATGGAGGAAATTTTACCCCATTCCTTTGGTCCAGAGGACCTAATGGGAGATGAAAATGATAGATAATAATTTTAAATCGGGCTATGTATCTGTAATTGGAAGACCTAATGTTGGTAAATCTACTTTATTAAATGCAATAATTGGTGAAAAAATTTCTGCAATATCTTCAAAACCACAGACTACAAGACAAAATATTACATTTATTCATACTGATGATGATTCACAAATCATATTTTTGGATACTCCTGGTATTCAGAGACCAAAAAATAAACTTGGCGAATTTATGTTAACTGAATCAAAGGAAAGTATTAATGAAGCTGATGTAATAACTTATATAGTTGATACTTCAAAAAGAATTGGCAAAGCTGAAAGGTCAATTATTGATATTTTAAAGGAATATGAAGGCAAATTGCCAATAATATTACTTATAAACAAAGTTGACACAATAAAAAAAGATGAACTTCTTGAAATAATTTCTATGTATGCCAAGGAAGAAATTTTTAATGAAATCATTCCGATTTCTGCTATGAAAAATGACGGTGTTGATGTTTATATTGAGACTTTAAAGAAATATCTAAAACCTGGTCCAATGTATTATCCAGAAGACATGATTACAGATAAAAATGAAAGATTTATTGTAGCAGAAATTATAAGAGAAAAGGGCCTTAGATATTTAAACGAAGAAGTTCCTCATGGACTTGCCATTTCAATTGAAAAATTCAAAAAAAGAGAAGACAAAAATATTTATGACATAGAAGCAAATATTTATGTGGAAAGGGATTCTCACAAGGGAATTTTAATTGGAAAAGGCGGCTCCATGCTAAAGAGAATTGGGACTGAAGCTAGAGAAGATGCCGAAAGACTTTTAGATGGCAAGGTAAATTTACAAATTTGGGTTAAAGTTGAAAAAAATTGGAGAGAAAGAGACAATTTGGTAAAGAGATTTGGCTACGACAAATAATTATACTTTGGGGATTGTCTTAAATGAAATGGGATTTGGTGAAAGCTCGAAAATTATTAGAGTTTTTACTAGAAATTATGGCAAAGTCTCTATTATGGTAAAGGGTGCAATGACACCAAAATCAAAGAATTTAAGTGTTTCTCAAGTCTTTGGTCTAAATGAATATTTTCTAAAAAAAGGGCAAAACTTTTTTTATATAGGCGATGCAAAAATTGTAGAATCAAACTTTAAAATTAGAGAAAGTTATGATAATTTAATTTATGCATCCTTTCTCCTTGAGATTTTAGAAAAATCATCAATTGTAGGAGAAGCAAATAAAAAAGTCTTTGATCTTATGAGAAAAACATTAAGTTATTTCAATTATACTAAGGATCCAATTTCCCTTGCACTTGCCTTTGAACTAAAATATCTTTCCTTCATTGGTTACAGGCCAAAACTTGAAGCCAAAGAAAAAGCCTACTTTTCCATAAGAGAAGGAATTATTGATTTTCAAGATCCCTATTCTTTTTCCTTAACAAGAAGAGATTTGATTTACTTAAAAAAAGTTCTATATGGTAAGCTTGAAGAAATAGAAAATATTGAAGAAATAAAAATAACTGATGAAAATAGAAAAAAATATTTGCATAATATTATTATAAAGTATATAAAATACAATTTAGATATAAGCAGTTTTAAGTCAGACAAGCTGTTTAATTAAGGAGGAAAAAATGTATTTCCAAGATTTAATTATGACATTGGAAAATTATTGGAAGGAAAAGGGAGCAATAATAATGCAACCTTATGACACTGAAAAAGGTGCAGGAACTATGAATCCAAATACTTTCTTGAGATCTCTTGGTCCTGAAGAATGGAAGGTAGTTTATGTTGAACCATCAAGAAGACCTGCTGATGGTAGATATGGGGAAAATCCTAATAGACTTTATCAACATCATCAATTGCAAGTTATTTTGAAACCATCTCCAGAAGATGTTCAACAACTTTACCTAGATTCACTTTTTGCAATTGGTATTGATCCAAAAAAACACGATATCAGATTTGTGGAGGACAATTGGGAATCTCCTACACTTGGTGCTTGGGGTCTTGGTTGGGAAGTTTGGCTTGACGGAATGGAAGTAACACAATTTACTTATTTTCAACAAGTTGGTGGAGTTAACTTAGATCTTGAAAGTGCAGAGCTTACTTATGGACTTGAAAGAATTGCAATGTATCTTCAAAATGTTGAGTCTGTATATGATATTCAATATAACGAAAATATAACTTATGGCGAAGTATTTAAGAAAAATGAATACGAACATTCAAAATATGCTTTTGAACTTGCCGATGTAGATATGCTTAGAAAACTATTTGATATGTATGAAGCTGAAGCCAATAAAGTAATTGAAGATGACATAGTAATTGATGCTTATGATTACACTTTAAAATGTTCTCATGCCTTTAACTTACTAGATGCAAGAGGAGCTCTTTCTGTGTCTGAAAGAACAAGTTATATTCAAAGGGTTAGAAATCTTGCAAGGCTAGTGGCAAAGACACACTTAAAACACAGAGAAGAAATGAACTATCCCCTTATTAATAGAGGTGAAATAAATGAATAATTATTTACTTGAAATCGGAGTTGAAGAGTTGCCTTCAAGATTTGTCAACATGGCAATTGAGCAACTTAATGAAAAATCAAAAAAATTATTACAAGAAAATGAAATTGGATTTGAAGATGTAAAAGTTTATGCAACTCCAAGAAGACTTAGCCTTATTGTAGAAGGTCTTGATGAAAAACAAAAAGACATACAAAAAGAAGTTAAAGGACCTTCAGTAAAGATTGCCTATGATGATGACAAAAAACCTACAAAACCTCTCTTAGGTTTTATGAAATCACAAAACATCACTGAAGATGATTTAATTATAAAAGAATTAAAGGGTACAGATTATATTTTTGCCAATATATCATCAATAGGAAGAAAATCACAAGAAATTTTAGCTGAAATTATGCCTTCACTAATTAGAGATATTAATTTCCCAAAAAATATGCGTTGGGGCGGAAAAAATATTAGATTCGCAAGACCAATAAGATGGATTGTTTCACTTCTTAATAATGAAGTTGTTCCTTTTGATTTTGAAAGAATTACTGTTGGAAATAAAACTAAGGGTCACAGATTTTTAGGATCTTCAGATATTACTATTGACGATGTTAATAATTATGAAAAATTACTTGAAGAAAACTATGTAATTTTGGATCAAAATAAAAGACGTGAAATCATAAAATATGAATCAACAAAGATTGCAAAATCTCTAGGTGGAGAAATTCACGAAAACGAAGATTTACTAGAAGAATTAACTTTTATAGTAGAATATCCAACTCCAATTAAGGGAAGTATTAAGGAAAAATACTTAAGTCTTCCAAAGGAAGTAGTAACTACTACAATGATTGATCACTTAAGATTTACACCAATTTATTCTCAAGATGGAGAGCTTCTTCCTTATTTTATAACTGTTAGAAATGGAACTAAGGATTATGAAGACATTGTAATAGCAGGAAATGAAAAAGTTCTAGGAGCAAGACTTGAGGATGCTAAATTTTTCTATGAAGATGATATTTCAAAACCTCTTGAAGATTATGTTGAAAACCTAAAGGGAGTTTTATTTAACGACAAATTAGGTTCTATGTTTGAAAAGGAAAAGAGAGATGGAGTTGTTGCAAAGAAAATTGCCAAGTCACTTTCTTTTGCAGATGAAGCAATTGAAGCTCTTGATAGAGTTTCACACCTTTCAAAAGCTGATTTAACAACAAAAATGGTAATTGAATTTACAGAACTTCAAGGCGTAATGGGAGAAATTTATGCTCTAAACTCGGGCGAAAAGGAAATAGTTGCAACTGCAATTAGAGAACAATATCTTCCAAAATTTGCAGGAGATGAACTTCCAAAGTCAAGTGTTGGTTCAATTTTTTCTCTTGCAGATAAAATTGACACAATAGTTGGTCTTTTTGCTATTGGAGAAATTCCAACAGGTTCTGCAGATCCCTTTGCGCTTAGAAGATCCGCTATTGGAATTATTAACATTATAAGAAATACTGGCTGGAAATTTAACTTAAATGAAGTAATTGAAACAAGTTTATATGAATACATCAATGATTTAGGACTTACTTTTAATCATGAAGAAGTTATAAATAATATTAGAGAATTTTTCTTTGGAAGAATTAAGACAATGCTTCAAGAAGAAGGCATTCGATACGATATTATTGATGCTGTATTAATTCCTGTAAGTGAAATTTACAATATATTTGAAAAGGCAAAAGAATTAAATAATTGGTTTAATGATGATAGGACAAACTTTGTTGATGCCTACAATAGAATTAACAACTTGACTAAAAATGTTGATTTTACAGAAATAGATGAAGAACTTTTAAAAGAAGAAGAAGAGAAGAATCTTTATAATAAATTCGTAGAGTCAGATGATAAATTTAAAGACGCCCTTTCTTCTGAAAATTACAAAGGAGCCATGGATCTATTAAATGATTTAGTTTCATCAATTGATTCTTTCTTCGATAGCGTAATGGTAATGGCAGAAGATGAAAAAATTAGACAAAATAGACTTGCACTAATAAATAGTATTGAGGAAAATATTCAAAAAATATTAAAAATAGAAAATATTGTAGAATAGGTCGGTGTTTAAATGAAATTCAGCGATAGGCAGACTGAAATTATTGAAATTGTAAGAGATGAGGGTCCCATTACAGGCGATGAAATTGCAGAAAAATTAGGTTTGTCAAGAGCGACTATTAGATCAGACCTTTCAGTTCTCACTATGATAAATATTTTAGGTGCTAGACCAAAATTTGGATATTTTTATACTGGAAAATCTATTATTTCACAACTTTCTGAGGATTTAAAAAAATTAAAGTTAAGAGATTATATGTCACTTCCTTTTTCATGCGACCAAAAAACTTCCGTATATGATGTAGTAGTAGGTCTTTTTATGGAGGATCTATCTTCTATGTTTATTACAGAAGATGGATTTCTTGCTGGAATTGTTTCAAGAAAAGATTTAATTAGATTTATGATTGGAGATGCTGATATAAAAAAGACTCCAATAAGTATAATAATGACCAGAATGCCTAATATTTTTTACGTTGATGTGGAAGATAGTGTTTATAAAGCTGCAAATTTAATTGTGACAAAGGGAATAGATTCTCTTCCCGTTGTGGAAGTTAAAAATAATAAAGATCTCGAGGTTGTCGGCAGATTTACAAAGACAAATGTCACTAGACTTTTTGTAGATGTATGTGACGGAGAGATAATCTAGGAGGAGAAATGAATAAAGACGATAAACAACTTACTATTTTTGTTATCTCTGATTCAATTGGAGAAACTGGTGAATTAATTGCAAAAAGTTCGGCGAGACAATTTGAGTCAGAAAATTATGAAATTATTAGATATCCTTATCACAATAGTATTGAGCAAATTAAACCAGTTCTTGAAAAAGCTTCAAAAATTCACAATAGTTTAATAGTTTACACAAATGTAGTAAAGGAGACTAGAGAATTTATTGAAAGAAAAACTCATGAGCTAAATCTTCATACAGTAGATGTTATGGGTGAACCAATGCGTCAAATTCAAGATATTTTAGGTTATGAACCTCTTAGAGAACCTGGTCTAATAAGAAGACTTGATGAAAATTATTTTAAGAAAGTTGAATGTGTTGAATTCGCTGTAAAGTATGATGATGGAAAGGATCCTCGTGGTGCAAAAAAAGCGGACATTTGTCTTGTTGGAATTTCAAGAACTTCAAAGACTCCACTTTCCATGTATCTTGCAAATAAATTATATAAAGTGGCAAATATTCCACTTGTTCCTGAAGTTCCAGTACCAAAGGAAGTTTATGAAAAGGATGTGGATAGAGTAATTGGGCTTATTGCAAATCCTGAAAAAATTATTTCTGTAAGAGAACAAAGACTTAAATCCCTTGGACTTACTTCAGGTGCTAAATATGCAAATTACGATAGAATAAGGGAAGAACTAAATTATTCAAAACAAGTTATGGAAGAACTAGGTTGTTTTGTAATAGATGTTTCTGATAAGGCAATTGAAGAAACTGCTGAAATTATAATTAATCATATGGAATCTAGGATGTGATGAGATGAATCTTCGAGTTGAGAGAGAAAAACTTGAACACAAAATGCTATTTGATTTTGCGACATTTGCAGATTCAACTTTGGGAAGAAATGAAAGAGAAGAAAAATGCAATCTTAGAACTGAGTTTCAAAGGGATAGAGATAGAATTATTCACTCAAAAAGTTTTAGGAGATTAAAACACAAGACTCAGGTATTTATTTCTCCTGAAGGCGATCATTTTAGAACAAGACTCACTCACACTCTTGAAGTCAGCCAAATTGGAAGAACGATAGCAAGGGCATTAAGACTTAATGAAGATTTAGTTGAGGCAATTTCACTTGGCCATGACTTGGGGCATACTCCCTTTGGTCACTCTGGTGAAGCTGTTTTAAATGAATTAAAAAGTAATGGATTTATTCATGGAGAGCAATCACTAAAGGTAGTAGACTTTTTAGAAAGATCTGACAAGAGGATTGGACTAAATTTAACAGAAGAAGTTCGTGACGGAATTTTAAATCACTCTGGTTCTGGCGAGGCAAAGACTCTTGAAGGTAAAATAATAAAATTTGCCGATAGAATTGCCTATATAAATCACGACATTGATGATGCCATTAGAGCTGGCATAATTTCCTCTGATTCACTTCCAAAGTCTCTTACTGATATTCTAGGGCACACGTCATCTGAAAGAATAAATACTATGATTATTGGCATAGTAAAAAATTCCTATGGCAAGCCTATTATAGAAATGGAAAAAGAGATTTATGAAGCCACAATGGAACTTAGACAGTATATGTTTAAAACAGTTTACATGGATTCTATTGTCAAAAGTGAAGAAGTAAAAATAAAGAGACTACTAACAGAGCTATATAATTATTACATGGAAGATTTAAATAGAATACCTAAAAATCATTTGGATCTTTACGAAGGAAGAGTTCACAGTGACGAAGATATTGTTTCAGATTATATTGCAGGCATGACTGATACTTATGCCATGAAACAGATAAAAAATATTTTTATACCGAAGGGATGGAGCATTTAATTGTATGTTATAAATGACAATGTTCTTGATGAAATAAGAGACAGAGCAGATATAGTTGATTTAATTGGAGAATATGTTGATTTAAAAAGGTCAGGTTCAAACTATATGGGGCTCTGTCCTTTTCATTCTGAAAAGACTCCTTCTTTTTCTGTTTCTCCTTCAAAATCTATTTTCAAATGTTTTGGCTGTGGTGTAGGCGGAGATGTCATTACCTTTATTATGAAAAGGGAAAATTTAAACTTTCCTGAAGCTGTAGAATTTTTGGCTGATAAATATAATGTAAGGCTATCTGAATACAAAGATGAAAATAAAGAAGCTAAAGAAAAAAGAAATAGGCTTTATGAAATAAATCGAGAAGCAGCAATGCACTTTTTAAATAATTTTAAATCATCTAAAAAGGCACAAAAATACTTAATAGATAGAGGATTAAGTGACAAGACAATAAGGTCTTATGGACTTGGCTATTCCAAAGATTCTTGGACGGATTTATACGATCACTTAATTAAGCTAGGTTACAAAGAAGAAGAACTTTTGGAGCTAAATTTAATTTCAAAAAGCAAAAATGGAAATTATATAGATAGATTTCGTGACAGAGTTATGTTTCCAATTATTAATAGAAATAATAAGGTAATAGGATTTGGTGCTAGGGGCTTTGGCGATGCAAAGCCAAAATATTTAAATTCAAAAGAAACTCCAATTTTTCACAAGGGTAGCAATCTTTTTAATATGAATATAATTTCAAGAGAATCAAGCCGCGAAAGAATTATATTAGTTGAAGGCTATATGGATGTTATTTCTTTATACAATAGTGGTATAAATTACAGTGTAGCAAGCCTTGGTACATCTCTTACTGAAGATCAAGCAGGTATAATTAAGAAGATGGCAAGAGATATATACATTTGTTATGACAGCGACAAGGCTGGAATAAACGCAACTTCAAGAGCAATTGATATATTTCTAGCCAAATCTTGTAAGCCTAAGATCATTGAACTAGAAGCAGGCTTAGATCCAGATGACTTTATAAAAAAATATGGAATGGAAGGCTTTGAAAATAAAATCAAAGTAGCTATTTCATATATTGACTTTAAAATAAAAAAACTAAGGGAAAATTTTAATTTAAAAGATTCTGAAGGGCTTAGCAATTTTACTGTTGAGTCTGCGAAAATTTTATCTAGTATAAAAAATCCCATTGAAAGGGATATTTATGTCAAAGAATTTTCTAAAAATTATAATATTTCTTATAAAGCAATTGAAAATTATATAAATTATTTAAATAGAAATAAAATTAATAGTGCTAAAAAAGAAAAGTTCAAGCTAAAGAAAAATACAAATGTTGTGAAAAGTTCTAAAACTAAGGCACAAGAGGAATTATTATCTTATTCTTTACTTGATAATGATATTTATACTTATATCAAAAATAAAGTTCAAGTTTATTATTTTACCAGTTCAATGACAAGAGCAGTTTTTGAGGAGATTCCTAGGATGTTTGAAGATGAAATGGAAATACCTGAATTTTTAAATTTATTGGAAAAAAATAGACTAATAGATTTTAATTTTAAAGAAAATATTTTAGAAATAATTAAAAAAATCAAGGTAAATGACAAAGTTGTCGATGAATTAATTACAACTGTAGAGAAAAATTATCTCCAAAAGAAAAAAAATAAAATCTTGGAAAATATTGAAAAACTTCAAGGGGAAGAAAGTAAAAATCTCTTACTCGAAACTTTAAATGAACTTAAAGAGATTAATCTAAAGTTAAGCGAGTTGAAAGAGGAGGGCAATTATGAGTGAAAATAAAAAAAATATGGATTCTGTTGAATCAATAACAGAGCAGCTTTTAAAAGATGGCAAGAAAGATGGAAAGCTTAGTTATGATGAGATAGGCGATGCCTTTGAAAAGATTCAAATAGATTCTGATGATATAGATGAACTATATAAAACTTTTGAAAAAGAAGGTATCAATTTAGTTGATAAAAAAGATTTAAAAGATGATGAAGATGAAGTAGATATTTCTAAAGAAGATTTATCAGTTCCTAAGGGTGTAACTGTTGATGATCCAGTTAGAATGTATTTAAAAGAAATTGGAAAAATTTCTCTACTTACTGCTGATGAAGAAGTGGAAATTGCAAAGAGAATGGAAGCAGGAGATGAACTTGCTAAAAAAGAGCTTGCTGAAGCAAATTTAAGGCTTGTAGTTTCCATTGCAAAGAGATACGTTGGAAGGGGCATGAGCTTTTTGGATTTGATTCAAGAAGGAAACCTTGGACTTATGAAAGCTGTAGATAAATTTGATTACACTAAGGGATTTAAATTTTCAACTTATGCTACATGGTGGATAAGACAAGCTATAACTAGAGCAATTGCAGACCAAGCAAGGACTATAAGAATTCCAGTTCATATGGTTGAAACTATTAATAAACTTGTTAGAGTTCAGAGACAACTTGTTCAAGATTTAGGAAGAGATCCACTTCCAGAAGAAATTGCCGCTGAAATGAGTTTAGATGTAGAGAGAGTTCGCGAAATTCAAAAAATTGCTCAAGAGCCAGTTTCTCTTGAAACACCAATTGGTGAAGAGGAAGATTCACATTTAGGAGATTTTATACCTGATGATGAGATTTTATCTCCACAAGATGCAGCTACATTTACTCTTTTAAAAGAACAACTTAATAGTGTTCTTGAAACTTTAACAGATAGAGAAAAAAAGGTTCTTACACTTAGATTTGGACTTGATGATGGAAGAGCCAGAACATTAGAAGAAGTTGGAAAAGAATTTGATGTAACTCGTGAAAGAATTAGACAAATTGAAGCTAAGGCATTAAGAAAATTACGTCATCCATCAAGATCAAAGAAATTAAAGGATTATTTAGAATGATAAAATTATCCAATAGGCTAAAAAAAATTGCAGAACTTGTAGATTTTGGCGCTACGGTAATTGATGTGGGCACAGATCATGGATATGTGCCCAATTTTTTATGCGAAAAAAAAATCTCAAGAGATATTATTGCTACAGATATTTCAAAAAATTCTCTGGAAAAATCTATTGAACTTACAAAAAAAATGGGCAATGAAAAATTCATAAGAAATATTCTTGCCAATGGAATTGTAAAGGAAAACCGAGACAATATTATTATCGCAGGTCTTGGTGGCATTCAAATAGCAGAAATTATTTTAAATTCAATAGAAATCTCAAAGTCTGCAAAAAAATTGATTTTACAGCCAATGCAAAAGACAAATATATTGCGAAGAGAATTAAATAATATGGGCTTTGAAATAATTGATGAAGAAATTATTTTTGAAGATGATAGGTATTTTGAAATTATTATTGCAAAATTTAATGGAAAGAAAAAATCATTAGATGAATTAGATTTCTATTTCTCAAAAAGTTTAATTAATAAAAAAGATAAGGTTTATTTAGCTTATTTAAGTGAAAGAAAAGTTGAACTTGAAAAAATTTTAAACAAGATAAATAAGTTTAATAAACGTTCTATTAAGAGAAGAGATGATCTTATAAATCTTTTAAAAAGAACAGAGGAGGCTATAGATGAAATATCAAATTAGTGAAATTAAAAATTATATGGAAGGCTGGGCAAGAAAAGACTTCCAACTTAGCTGGGATAATTCTGGTAGTCAAATTGAATTTAAGGGCGATACAGAGTCTGTAGTTCTTGCTTTAGATTTATCTGATAAAGTCATTGATAAAGCAATAAAAATGAATTCTAAGCTAATTATAACTCACCATCCTATGTTTTTTTCTGGCGAAAAAAGAATTATCCAGGGAACTTATAGGGGAGACAATATAATTAAGCTCATAAAAAATAATATTTCTGTATTTTCTTATCACACTTCCATGGACATAGCTTCTGATGGTGTAAATGACACTCTCTTTGAAAAATTAAATTTAGTAAATAAAAAGAATTTTACCCTTGAAGAAGAAAAAGAAATGGGTTTAGTTGGAGAATTTGAAAAAACTTATTCATTGGAAGAACTTCTAGAATTTTTAGAAGAAAAATTAGATGTAAAAAAAATTAAAGTTTATGGAAGAGATAAGATAGACATAAAAAATCTTGCAATTCTTGGAGGATCTGGAGCTGATTTTATTTCTGATGCCAAAAAAGCTGGAGTGGACGCCTATATTACAGGAGACATAAAATATCACGATGGACAAAGAGCTTACGAAGAAGGAATAATTTTAATTGATGTGGGACATTTTTATTCCGAAAAAATTATTCTTCAAAAAATAGAAAAAAGATTAAAGGAAAATTTTAGTGATTTAATTTTTTATATTGAAGAAGAAAATAGCTTTGAACTTGAAATTTAAGGATTTTAGTGGTAAAATATTTTAGTAAGTAAATTGGTCAACTGCACAAATGTGAGGAAAGTCCGCGCTCCATAGAGCAGGGATGCTGGCTAACGGCCAGTGGGGGCGACCCCAAGGCAAGTGCAACAGAAATATACCGCCCTAGGGTAAGGTTGGAAAGGCGAGGTAAGAGGGAATAACAGATGTTGCTCGCATCTGCCGGTAGGTAGGTTGCTAGAGGTTATAGGTAACTGTAATCCAAGATTGATAGTTGACAAAACAGAACGCGGCTTATAGATTTGCTTACTACATAATTTAAAAATTTTTAGGGCAAAGAGTTACAGAGGAGTTAAAATAAATTTAACTATTTTGTAACTTTTTGTTGTTTTTTTGTAACAACTTTGTTATACTTAAATAGCAATAAAAAATGTACGCATATAATTATTTTTACACTTGGTCTATTTGCACTATGCGCAGTTTCAATAGTAGGCATGAAAGATACAGGAGTATTTATTAACGAACATGTACAAAGGACATATAGTGGAAATGAAATTGAGTTCTCTATTGGCGAAAAAGTAGAAATCCTTGAAAACAAGGGCAGTGAATATTATGTCCAAAAGGGAAAGGCAAAAGTTACTATTCCACAAGAAAAAATTTTACTTACAGAAATTAATGTTCCTACATATCAAGTTGTAAAAGCAAGCCCAATCTTAGATGATAATGGCAAAATTATTAGAAGTTTGTTTATCGACGAATATGCTATTGGAATTTCAGTAGATACTACTACAGCAAAAATTAAGTGTAACGACGGAACTATAGGCAATGTTAGTAGAAATGCACTTAAAAAAGTTGCTGACAAGAGAAATAATGTAACAGAAGTTCAAGTTAAGAACAACACTGTTGCCAGAAATGACAATGGAAAAAAATTGAACTTAAACAAAAATCAAACTGTAAATGTAATTGATTTTAACAATGGACTTTTTATCATTGAAGATAAAGGAACTTCTTACAGTGTTGATGGAAAAGATTTAAGTATTCTTTCTGGATTAAAGGTAGAAAAACCTGTAGCAGTTAAAGTTTATGAAAAAGCATTACTTTCTGCTGATGAAAAAGAAATTCAAGAAGTAATAAAATATAAAGAAGTAAATGAATTCAAAAAAGTTGCAGGGCCTGATTCTTCAATAGCTGCTAAAGTAATATCTTCTGCAGAAAATAAACTTGGATCTACTTATGTATATGGAGATACAGGTAAAGAAGGATATGATTGCTCAGGTCTTGTTTATTCAATTTATTGCAATGAACTAGGAATTTCACTTCCAAGATCTTCAGTATCACAATCAACTTTTGGAAAACAAGTTTCAAAATCTGAATTGCAAGAAGGAGACCTAGTATTCTTTAACACAACAGGCAATGGAGTTAGTCATGTTGGAATCTATGTTGGAGATGGAAAATTTATCCACGCTTCATCTGGACAAGGAAAAGTTATGACTTCATCCCTTACTGAAGGATATTACCTTGAAAGATATGTTAACGCAACACGCGTGCTATAAATAATTTTTCATTTAGAGCCTTAGGGCTCTTTTTTTATGTCTTGAAGTAGGACTTTATTGGAGTAAATATTTTTTAATTATAGTTAGCTTTTTAGAAAATACTAAGTTTTAGAATTAAATTTGACAAAAATAAATGTTAAAACAAAAAATTTCAAAAATTAAAATCAAATGTTCATAAAAAAATTAATAATATTACCGAAATACATTTAATACAAGAATATTTTTAAGTTAATATTTTTAAAACTTATATAAATTTGTAAAGCCAGTTAGATTATTAAAAGAATTTTATAAACCACAGAAATAATAATATTTTTAATTAATTTGTTTTGTTAAAAATACAATAGTTTTATTAAAGAAATGAATATTGAAAAAGTATTTTTATGGTGCTAAACTCTATTAGGTAAAAAATGATGATAATTATTATCGTTATAAAATCTATTTGGAGGAATTATGAATAAGAATTTAAGAAATTTTTCATCGTTGACTTTGTCGATGATATTTGTGATGAGTTCTTTTAATGGAGTTTTTGCGGAAAATAATATAGGCAATAATTCTTTAACTGAGACTCAAAAGATTGTTAGAGATAAAAAAGAATTTGATTCAAANNTCTGTTGAAACTTACCCTGAAGAATTAGATAATTTAAAAAGTATTAAGGGTGTTAAAAATGTTGAAAGGGCAGGCAAATTAGTTCCACTTATGGAAAATGCAAGAAAGCTTGTAGGGGCTGATAGTGCCAGCGATTATCTAAAAGAGTTAAATGCAATAAATGCAAATCTTGGAAAAAATTATGATGGTCGTGGTATGGTAATTGCAAATATTGATACTGGAATGGATGCAAGTCACAAGGCTATGCGAATTGATGATGACGCGAAGAGTTCTTTAAAGATTAAAAAGGAAAATTTAAAAGGTTCTGATAAGGAATTCTGGTTATCGGATAAAGTCCCTCATTCTTTTAATTACTTAAATGGTGGTAAGATTACCACAGAAAAATATGACGATGGTTCTGATTATTATGATCCACACGGAATGCACATAGCTGGTATTTTGGCAGCAAATGATACTTTAGAAGATGTAAAAGCTAATAAAGGGATAAGAGGTATTGCACCTAATGCACAAATTTTTTCTTACAAGATGTACTCTGATGCCAGTGACGGTTTTGCTGGAGATGAGACTATGTTTCATGCCTTTGAAGATTGCATTAAGCATGATGTAGATGTTATTTCTGTTTCTTCTGGTTTTACGGGAACTGGTTTAGTAGGAGAAAAATATTGGTATGGAATTAGAGCTCTTAGAAAAGCTGGTATTCCTATTTGTGTTGCCACTGGTAATTATGCAACGTCATCTTCTAGTTCATCTTGGGATAGATATGCAAATAATTCTTTGAAAATGACAGATACAGGAAATGTAACGAGAACTGCTGCTCACGAAGATGCAATCGCTGTTGCATCATCTCGTAATACTAAAATTGATTATGAAGGCGTGAACATTGGCGGAAGAGATTTTAGATATTCTCAAATTGGTGCTTTCTTTGATAAAAATAATTTCCCTCAGGGCAAATATAATTTTATTTACTTGGGACAATGTCAAGATGAAGATATAGCTGGAAAAGATTTGAAAGATAAAATTGTTGTAATGGATAGAATTTATACTAAGGATCTGAAATTTGCCTTTAAAAAAGTTTTTGACAAAGGAGCAAAGGGATTAATAGTAGTAAATACAGTTTCTTATTACAATAGAGATGATTGGGAAAGTATTCCTGCTATGGGATATGAGCAAGATGAAAATACAAGAGTTCCAGTATTTTCTGTATCGGGCATGGATGGAAAATTAATCTGGGATATGATTTGTGATAGAAAAGTTGATGATAAGGAAGACTTTAAAGCAAAAGATTCGGATTACAGAATTGATATGGCAAAATATAATTCAAAGAAACCAAAAGTTGGAGACGAAAAAGAACTTAGCCTTAAATTTTTAAACCATAAAATTGCCTGGGAAGATACTAATGTTCCAGCTGGCTCAACTTCATGGGGACCAAGGATTGATTTAATGTTAAAACCTGATGTTTCTGCTCCTGGTAAAAATATTTATTCAACTTTAAATAAGATAAATGGAGTCGACACTTATCAATATATGTCAGGAACATCAATGGCTGCTCCAGTGGTATCAGCTTCAACTGTTTTAATAAGACCGAGAGTTAAAGAGCTTGTAAATGAACCAGTTATAAAATCAAGAGGTATAGATATAACTTCTCTTACAAAGATTATGCTCCAAAACACATCAACGCCAATGATTGATCCAACAACTGATGATGGAAATGGAAATTATTTATTTGCTTCGCCAAGACAACAAGGATCAGGTTTAATAAATGTTGAAAAAGCCTTAAAGAACAATTTAATTGTTTCTTACAAAGTTGAAGATTCTAAGGGAGAAATGAATTCTTATGGAGCTGTCTCATTAAAGGAAATTAAATCTGATAAAAAAGATTTTACAATTAATATAGACAATCCATCTGATAAAGACATAACTGTAAAAGTAAGTTCATCAAAAATCACAACAGATGGAGAAGTAACGAAGAAAAAATTAGACGAAGAGTATAAAGATGAAAATAGCAAAGATGGAAAACAAGTAGTTGCAGAAATTCATCCTAAAGAAGTTTCTGGAGCAAGCATAACTTTTGCACAAGATGAAATAACAATACCAAAAAGAGGCTCTTATGATTTGGGCGCTACATTACATGTGGGCGAAGCAATGAATAAGGACCAATTTGTCGAAGGCTATATAAAATTTGAATCTAAAGAAGAAAAAACTGATGCAAAAGATCCTCAGCCATCACTTTCAATGCCTGTAATGGGATTTGCTGGTGATTGGAACAAAGAACCAATTGTTGATAAATGGGCTTGGGAAGAAGGTTCAAGGTCAAAGGGTATTGTAGGTTATGATGATGAAGGAAATCCTAAAATTCCAGGAGAGGTCTTACACCTAGTCCGTTGATTTTAAGATCTGCATCTGACTGCAAAATTTCTATTGTAAATACAATGGATGAAAAAGATCAAAAAGATCTTAAAGTTATTACAGTTGATCATTTTATAAAGGGAATTTTAAATTCAAAGAGAAGTGACGCAAAGGGAATTAAGGGCTCAAAGTTAAAGGTTTATGGCGATTTGCGATGGGACGGATTAATTTATAATCCTCATGCAGAAGATAAAACTGATCCAAATTATGTTGAAGGAAAATTCGATCCAATTGCAGAAGGTCAATATTATTATAAATTTGAGTATAGACTTTCTCCAAAATATCCTTATCAAGTTTCATACATTCCTGTAAAAATAGATAGAACTGCACCAAAAATTGTTAGCCTAAATGCAGAAAATCCAGATGAAATTATTTTAAAGGTTAAAGATACTTATCATCTTCAAAAAGACAAGACAAAAACTCTTTTTGAAAGAGACCAAGAAAAAAATCCAGCTGATTTTAACGAAGTAAACAATAAAGTTTGGTTTGCAGGGGCAGCTTTTGTAAATGAAGATGGAGATATAGAAGAAAACTTAAAGGTAGTTAACACTGGAAAAGTTGACAAATATGGAAGCTTTGAAATGGATAGCGAAGGAAATTCTGTTTATAAAATCCTTGGTGCAAATAAAAATCTTCTTGGCAAGACTTTAGAAGTTGCAGCTCTTGATGGTGCTTCAAACTTTACAAATTTATATAGAATTAAGTTTGATAGAGAAGTTAAAAATGGGAAATTAGAATATTTCCTAGAAACTGAAGATGGTCAAGCTAATGAGAAACTTGGAGAAATTGATGCATCTAAGCTTAAAAATGTAGAAGTAAAAGAAGATAAAAAAGAAGAAGATAAGGCAAGAGATAATAAAAAGAAGGATTATGGAAATCCTGAAATAAGCATAGAAAAGAATAGTTCTTATATAAAAGAACTTACAGAAGAAGATACTAAGAGAATCATAGAGCCAAAGGAAATAAAGAAAACTAATGAGTTTACAGGAGAAGATAGCATAGATTATGACTATGGTGATATTAAATCAATAGATGAGTATGGTATTCCTTCAAGATATTCTGATGGTTCTCCTATGGAATTTAAAGATAAAGATTTAGATACATTAAAGGATATGGGATATATTGGAAAAATTATTCCAGATTCAAATGGTGGCTTTGACATAAAGGGAGAAGTTAAAAATGTTTCTCCAGAGGCAAAAATTTATTTTGTATCCACTACAATGTCAAAGACAAATAAGAGAGAAGAGGTAAAGAAAGTTCCTGGTTCTTATGATGAAAATACTCACAGTCTAAAATTTAATTTATGGGCAAATAAGGATGATATAGACAATAATAAGGGAATTGACTACAAAGGGGATATCGAATTATTTGTAGTAGACAGTGGTAAAACAAGTAAGAGCATTTTCCTTAGAATGCCAAAAGAAAAAAATACTAGCGTAGAAAAAAATGAATCGTCTAAGCTATTAACTTCAGAGCATAGCATTGTAGAACTTGGTGGAGAAGATCTTGGCGGGAAATTGAAAGAAGACAAAGATGAAAATGGAAAGACTTTTTATAGAGTGAGAGATGAACTTAGAATAAAAAATGGTTATGGAGTTAGAGTTATTTCTAGAAATCCAGGCAAGACAAATCTAGACGCAAACTACATTGAAGATTTTATAAATAATGATGAAGATGTAAAGACATTTGAAGCTAATATAAAAGTTTTAGATGGATTTAATGTAGTTAGATACGAAATCTATAAATTAGATGGTAGTAAAGACCTTAAAGAGGAAAATCTAATTGAAGAAATGGGCAAGTGCTTCTATGTTGATAGAGATAAAGTTCAATTGAATATGGATCCAGATACTTTTTATCCATATACCGATGGAAATAAGGGAGAACTTTATTTTAGAAATAGTCCTCACACATTGAGAGGTAAAATTGGAGATAAGGGTGGATTTAATTGGCATCTTAGAATAAATGAATCAATGATTGACCAATATTTAATTTATGGCGATTTAAAATCTGATAATTCAAAAGATTTTGAAGTTAAATTAGATGTTAGAGATAATGATGTAATGGATTGGTCAGCAAAGGATTATAAATTAAATGGACCTGAAGGCGGAATTTTATCACAATACAGAATTTACAT
>QWCE01001209.1_pt1 | contig 57021 bp, 55 predicted proteins | sample 1972531 | NCBI WGS metagenome assembly QWCE01 (sample SAMN09866716, study PRJNA288562) | Human gut metagenome isolate term4_stool, whole genome shotgun sequencing...
AGTTTCGTTTTTTGAAAAAACTTTCAAGCTAAATAAACATGGTACTAATGTTAAGACAGAAATAATGGCCGGTATAACAACCTTTATGACAATGAGTTATATCCTTGCAGTAAATCCATCCATCTTAAGTGAAGCGGGAATGGATTATGGGGCAGTTTTCTCAGCTACCATCATAGCAAGTGTAATAGCCATGGTCCTAATGGCCTTTTATGCTAACCTACCTTTCGGTCTTTCTGCTGGTATGGGGCTTAATGCTTTCTTCACCTATACAGTAGTCGGTCAGATGGGCAAAAGTTGGCAATTCGCCCTCACCGCAGTATTTTTAGAAGGAATTATTTTTATTTTACTATCCTTTGTGGGAGTCAGAGAGGCGATATTTAACTCAATACCAACTACCCTAAAAAAGGCAGTTTCTGTTGGTATAGGCTTATTTATAGCAGAAATTGGTCTATTAAATGCAAACATCATCGTAAAGGCAGAGCCAGCTCTAGCTCTTGGTAATCTAAAGAGTCTTGAAGCCCTAGTATTTTTCTTTGCTCTAGTAGTTATGATTGTACTTACAGCTAGAGGAGTAAAAGGAGCCCTACTTTGGGGAATTTTGGTTTCAACCATCCTATCCTTAATCCTTGGTGTAACACATTTACCAGAGACAAATATCGTAAGTCTACCACCATCTATAAAACCTATAGCATTTAAATTGGACTTTTCTAATATTTTCTCATTAGAAATGTTTTCGGTATTATTCTCATTTTTATTTGTAGATATTTTTGATACCCTTGGAACACTAACAGGTGTTGCAACCAAGGCAAAAATGCTAGATGAAAATGGCAACCTACCAGAAGCAAGCAAGGCTTTAATGAGTGACGCAATTGGTACAACCTTTGGTGCCCTTCTAGGAACATCTACAATAACAACCTTCGTAGAAAGTTCATCAGGAGTTGCAGAAGGTGGAAGAACAGGTCTTACAGCCCTTGCAACAGCAGGATGTTTTGTAATAGCAGCATTCTTCTTCCCAGTATTTTCAATAATACCAACAGCTGCTACATCAGCAGCCCTAGTAACAGTTGGACTATTTATGCTATCAACTGTTGCAGAAATTGACTTTAAAGATATTACAGAAGCCTTCCCAGCCTTCATGACAATCCTAATGATGCCACTAGCTTATTCAATAGCAGAAGGTATAGCCTTTGGAATTATGTCATTTGCAGCAATTAAATTATTAACAGGTAAAGGCAAAGAAGTAAGCTGGGTAATTTACGTATTAGCACTAATATTTTTGATTAGATATATTATTTAATAAAAAATCACTTGACAAAGTGATACTGTTATAATATGATAAAGCTAACATAAATCGTGGATAGAAGTAGTAGCAAAATATTAAACCAACAGAAAGTTAATGGTTGATGAGAATTGCAAGGTAAAATTTTTTGTGAATGGATCTATCGGATCAAAGGCGAAAAAAATAGTAGCCGGCGGGTGGTTCTCACCTTACAGGGATAGGATATGTAAGTATCTAAAGAGGTCTATTTATGATAGACAAATAAGGATGGCACCGTGGGCACTAGCTCGCTCCTAGTAATATAGGAGCGGGCTTTTTTTATTACAAAGCCAAAAGAAAGGAAAGAAAAAATGCAAACAAACACAATACAAACCAGAAACTTAACAATTTCAGCAATCTTTATGGCCCTAGGTCTTGTCCTTCACTTGATGGTGCCAGGAGTATTTTTTGGAGTAAAACCAGACTTTTTACTATCGATGATGTTTATATCCCTAATGATCACATCTGATATGAAAGAAGCCTTATTAATAGGAGTTGCCGGAGGCATCATGTCCGCCCTTACAACAGGTTTTCCAGGCGGCCAAATCCCAAACTTCATCGAAAAAATAATTACATCTCTAGTTGTCTTTTCAATAATAAAAACAATGAAAAAAAACTACTCAATTCCAAAAGTAATCCTAATCTTCGTCCTAGGTACACTTGTGTCAGGTACAATGTTTTTAACTCTTGCGTTAACAATGACCAACCAACTAAATCTCTTCCTCCCATCCTACCCAGCAGTACTTGTAGCCATGGCAATAAACTCCATCCTCGGAGTATTCTTATACCAAGCAACTTCTAGGATGAACCTAGTAAAATAGATAAAATACAAAAAACCGCTAAAACTAAGCAAAATTCTTAGCTAAGCGGTTTTTATTTTAAATCTTTATTGACTTAAATAATTCTTTTGTATAATCATCCCTATCTGGGCTTGCTATATCTTTTGTTTCAAATAGGTCTACAAGTTTGCCGTTGTAGAGGACTCCTATCCTGTCGCATAAATATGCTATCACGTTTAGGTCGTGGGAGATAAAAAGACAAGTGAAGTTGTGGGTTTTTTGAAGTTTTTTGATGAGGTTTAGGATTTGCGCTTGGATTGATACGTCAAGGGCTGATACACCTTCATCAATAATCAAAAATTCCGGTTCGATTACAAGGGCACAAGCTATGGCTATCCTTTGTTTTTGACCACCTGATAAGTTTGGTGGATAATAATCAAGGACGTCAGTTTCCATCTCGATTTCTTCTAGGATTTCTTTTATCTTCCTATCTCTTTCTTCTTCGGTATAAACATCGTGAATATTTAATATTTCTCTAATTGAAAAACCTATGGTCTTTTTAGGATTTAGGGCCTGGTAAGGATTTTGAAATACTACCTGGAGTTTTTTCCTATAGGCTAAAAGTTCTTCCTTGGTAAATGTTGTAATATCCTTATCTTCAAAATATATTTTGCCACTTGTTTCCTTTATAAGTCTTAATATTATATTTGATAAAGTAGTTTTACCAGATCCACTTTCACCAACAAGACCAAAGATTTCACCCCTTTTTATATCAAAACTTACCTCATCTAGAGCCAAGTTATCTTTTTTTCTAAAAAGAATGGATGAATCCTTATATATTTTGCTAACATTTTCTATTCTTAAAATCTCATCCATTTTCTCCTCCATATAGGTGACAATTAACTTTGTGACCATCTATTTCATAGCTTTCTGGAAAAGATTTTATACAAATTTCCATAGTATGCTCACACCTGTCTGCAAATGGGCATCCATCATTTGACCTGTTTTTAAGGTCTGGAACGTGTCCATTTATATTGTAGAGAGCCTCTCCTCTTTTTTTGTAGTTTGGAACGGCTTTTAATAAAGCTCTGGTATATGGATGAAGAGGATTTCCTATGACGTCAGATGTTAATCCCTTTTCTACAAGCCTACCTGCATACATTATCATGACTTTTTTACAAATCCTGTCAATTAGGTTTAGGTCGTGGCTTATAAATAAAATTGCTCCGTTATAGATATGACCAAGATCTCTAAAAAGGTCTATAATTTGTGCTTGTACCTTGGCATCAAGGGCTGTTGTTGGCTCATCAGCTATAAGAACATTTGGGTTTGCAATTAAAGCAATGCAGATTACTATCCTTTGTTGCATACCGCCTGATAGTTCATGTGGATATTTGTTATAGAGATTTTCTGCATCTCTTAGCCCAACATTTTCCATGGATTTATAGACTATGTCCCTACGTTTTTCCTTATCTAAATCGTAGTGGATTTTTAAAACCTCTTCGATTTGATCTCCCACCTTCATTAGGGGATTTAGGGCAGAACCTGGTTCTTGGAAAACTGTAGCGATATTTCTCGCCCTATATTTTTTCCACTCCTTATCAGATAGACCCAAGACTTCTATATCTCTTAACTTAACTGATCCTGATTTTATAAGAGCGTTTTTTGATTGTATTCCAAGCATAGTTTGGGTAGCTACAGTCTTGCCACAACCACTTTCACCAACAAGTCCTACAAAGTCTTTTTCGTAAAGATTAAAGGAAATATGGTTTACTGCGTTTTTATCGCCATTTTCAGTATTAAAGGCTACTGTTAAATCATTTACTTCTAGGATTTTTTTCATCTTTGTGCCTTCTCTCTTAGTCTTTCTGACCTGTATTTCTCACCATAAAGAGTAAAACCTAATACAACTAGGCTTAGGCATATACCTGTAAATAGGAAATAGTGAGGTGCTTGGCTGAAATAAGCCTGACTTTCTTTAAGCATCCTTCCCCAAGATGGGTTTGGTGGTCTTACGCCAAGGCCTAAATATGAAAGACCAGCCTCAGATAAAATCGCCTGAGATACAGAAAGAATAATTGCTACCATAAGTTGGTTTTTAATATTTGGTAATATATGGTTAACTGCTATATAAATTGGGCTTGCTCCCTTAACAACAGCAGATTTTACAAATTGAGAATTTTTAACTTGCAAGAATCCACTCCTTACAACCCTTGCAAAATACGGAACAGACATAATTCCTATCGCAAGAATAGTGTTGATAATCCCAGCACCAAAAACTGTAACAAGCATCATAGCAAATAATATTCCCGGAAAAGCCATTAGAGAGTCAATAAATCTCATCAAAATCTCATCAACAGCGCCACCAAAATATCCCGCACTTGCTCCTATTATTATCCCTAGAAATAAAGCTAGGGCAACTGTACCAAAAGATAGGATAAGGGCGTATTTAGACCCTTCCATAAGTCTTGACAAAATATCTCTACCCATATTATCTGTACCAAAAGGATGGGAGAGACTTGGATGGAGAAGTTTCATAGATGTATCAACCTTATTTGGATCATAAGGTGTCCAAAATATTGAAACAATAAGAACAATGAAATATAAAGCAATAATCGCCTTTCCTATTCTAATTGAGTTTTTGTTTTCTTTTATCATCTGCCACCTCTAATCCTTGGATCAACGAGTCCGTAAAGTATATCTATAATTAAATTTATAAAGATAACTAAAAATGCAACTGCAAGTATTACTGACTGGATAAGTGGAAAGTCTCTCGAGCTAATTGATGCTACTATAAGAGAGCCTACCCCTGGTAGGGAAAAGACATTTTCTACAATAAGCGAGCCACCTACTGCAGATGTTAGACACATTCCTATTACAGTAATTACTGGAATTAGAGCATTTCTTAAAACGTGCTTGTAGAGAATTTCTCTTAGTTCCATTCCCTTCATCCTTGCAGTCCTCACGTAATCTTTGTTGATTTCATCAAGCAGAGCTGCCTGCATATACCTTATAATGGTCGCAATATTTGGTATTGCTATAGCAAGCGATGGCAGGAAGAAATTTTTAAGTTTATAGAAAAAATCTCCACCCATCACATTATAAGAAAGGGTAGAAAAAACTCCTAATCTTACCGCAAATACGTAGATTAATAAAAATGCTAACCAAAAAGATGGAATTGATATCCCAAGTTGAGTCACAGCTGTGATAATAGATGCATACCACTTATCAGATTTCATTGTAATTTGTATTGATAAAGGAATTGCTATAACAATTGATAAAATCAAAGAATAAAAAGTAAGCCACATAGTTACAGGAAGTTTCTTAAAAAAAAGCTCCCTAACTGGGATTTGATACTTTATACTCATTCCCATATCAAGTTTAAATAGTCCTAATATCCAATTGATATATCTTTCAAAGATAGGCTTATCAAGACCTAGCTCTTTTTCAAGAGCTAGGAGTTGCTGTGGATCTGCCTCAGTTCCTAAAATTATTTCAGCAGGATTACCTCCTATTATCTGAAATACAAAAAATATTAAAAGAGAGACAAAAAACAAGGTCAAGATAAGCGAAATTAATTTTTTAATAATCGCCTTGGTCATTTTACTTTCCAGCTATATCTTCAAGATTTAATTTTTGAACTGGATAAGTCTTAAGGCCAGTATAGCCATTGTTTAAAACTATATTGTCGTTAGGGTCTTGTAAAAATACTGCAGCACAATCTTTTGTAATTATTTCCTGAGCATCTTTTACATTTTTTATTAATTCATCCCTATCTAAAGTTTCCATAGCAGCTGAAATTGCCTTATCGTAATCTTCTGAAACATAGTTTAAATAATCCTTATCAGATGTTGATACATACCTGTCAAGAACTCTAATTGGGTCTGTATAACCTATAAAACCACAGATTGTTGTTTCATAGTCCCTTTCCTTATAAACCCTATCAAGCCAAGTTGAAAACTCAATTGGATCTATTGTGGCATTTATACCTGCTTTTTTGAGTTGAGCTTGAACTAATTCTGCTGTATCCATGTGGAATTTATAATCACTTGGTACTGTCATTTTAAAAGAGATTCCATCTGGGAAGCCCGCTTCAGCTAGAAGCTCTTTAGCTTTTTCTACATTTGTTGGATACATTTCTTCAAGTTCATTGTAATAATCTTTAAGAGCTGGTGAGAATGAAGAGTAAATTTTAGTTGCCTTTCCTCCTGCAACAGCCTCGATTAGTTCGTCTTTATCAATAGCATAAGCAATAGCTTGTCTAACTCTAATATCGTCAAAAGGTTTAACTTTATTGTTTAGACCTAAAAGTTGAACAAGGTTTTGCGGATGAGAATAGCTATCTGTAGATTCTTTTACTTGCTCTAGCTCATCTGCTGTAAGTTTTGATGCAAGGTCCACTTCCTTGTTATTTATCGCCATAACAAGAGCTTGGTTATCTGCAACTCTAACAACATTTACTTGTTTGATTTTAGCCACATGATCAGCTCTATGATAATCATCAAATCTTTCCATAACCATACCTTCACCTGGAGTATAGGAAACAAATTTATATGGACCTGTACCTATTGGCTTAGTTTGGTTATCTTCGTAATCTTTTTTGATAATTGGTTGGGTTTGTAGATAGATAAAACTGTTATTTACAGCATCTAAGGTCATCTTAATTTCTGTAGGTGATACTACTTCCATTTCTTTAATTACAGAAAACTTAGATGACATTGGCTCGCCAGAAGATAGCCCAGAAAGTTTATCATAAGTGTAATAAACATCATCAGCACTAAAATCAGATCCATCGTGGAATTTAACTCCTTCTTTTAATTTGAAAGTGTAAGTTAATCCATCATCAGAAATCTCATAAGATTCTGCCAAATCTCCCACAAGGTTACCATCTTCATCTACATCCAAAAGACCGTCAAAAATTTGATCCATTACGGTTTTTGTATCCCCTGCAGTAGCATTAAAGGGATCAAGAGAATCTATCTCTGTAGACATAGCCACTGTAAGTGGTCTTTCAGCTGTTTTTGTTTCGCCTTTTTCCTTTCCACCTTGGCCTTCTCCCCCGCAAGAAGTAAGCATTAGCCCTGCTAATAATAAAGTGAAAAGTGTTTTCGATTTTTTCATTTCTCCTCCTTAGGAAAATATACTTGTTAATATTATATCAGATAGATATTTTTTTCACAATGGCTTTTAAAAAAATAAAAATCCCCGAACTAATATCTATAGGACAATATACTTATTAACAAGTAAATTTACACCTAATTTTAATAACTAGATAGCTATATTTTAATAAAAATTTTTATCTTATAACAACCTATCACTTTATTGAATTAGTATAAAACAAATGTATATTAATATCAAGTAAAGGAGGTTGTATGAATTTTTTAGATCAAGCAAAAAATATCGAAGAAACTATCATCAATGATAGAAGGAATCTTCACAAGATTCCTGAACTTGAGCTAAACTTACCAAAAACTGTAGCCTATGTTGAAGACAAATTAAAGTCATTAAATATTAGCTACAAAAAATTGGTAAATGGCAATGCTATTGTAGCCGAAATAGGCTCTTACAATGGTAAATGTATAGCGATAAGGGCTGACATGGATGCTCTACCTATTACAGAAGAAACCGGCCTTGATTTTGAGTCGACCCATGAAGGATGCATGCACGCCTGTGGTCACGACGGCCATACCGCTATGGCTCTTGGAGCAGCAAGGCTACTTAAGGAAAACGAAGATAAGCTTGATGGTCTCGTAAAGATTTTCTTCCAACCGGGCGAAGAAATTCCAGGCGGAGCAAAGCCAATGATTGACGAAGGTTGTATGGAAAATCCTCATGTCGATAGAGTTATAGGCCTTCATGAAGGCGGTGTTTTTGGATTTTTACCTCAGGGAACTATAGCTTACAGGAATGGTCCAATGATGGCATCCATGGACGCTTTCATCATAAGAGTAAAAGGCCACGGTGGCCACGGAGCAAGACCTGATTCTTTTATAGACCCAATTGCTACAATTAGCGAAATTAACCTAGGTCTGCAAAAAATAATCTCTAGAGAACTTGACCCCACAGAATCTTCCCTTATATCCATTTGTCAGATTCATGGCGGTACCTGCCAAAATATAATTCCAAACGAAGTTTGGGAAGAGGGAACAGTTCGTAATCTAAATGAAGAAACTAGGGATTTCGTCGAAAAAAGAATGGGAGAAATTGTAGAAAATACAGCCAAGGCTTTTAGGTGCGAAGGAATCCTTGAATACAAAAGGTTTTATCCAAGCTTAATAAATGACGATGATTTTACGGACTATGTTAAAAATATTGCTATAGACCTACTTGGTGAGGAGAAAGTTATAGAACTTAAAAATCCTTCCATGGGTGGAGAAGACTTTGCCTTTTTCTTAAAAGAAGCAAGCGGCACTTTCTTATCTCTTAACAACCTAAAAGCGAATCAAGATGGTAATATTTATCCTCACCATAATTCTAAGTTTGATGTCGAAGAAAATACTTTTTATATAGGTAGCGGCATCCTTGCCGAAGTTAGCTATAGATATTTGAAAGAAGGAAAAAATGAAAAATTATAAACTGCATATTATAGCCCTAGTAGTAGTCCTAGTGGCTGAATTAATCGGTAAACATACCTTTGATATAGGTATAGGAACTATAGTTCTTTTACCTATGCTATTTGCCCTTGTTATTGGTGTTTTAACCACACCAAAATTCTTAAAAATTGCCAAAGAAAAAGAAATGGCTGAAGCTGGAAGATTAATTTCCATCACCCTAATGCTTTTAATGGCCAAATACGGAACAACAATTGGACCAACAATCGATACAGTAATAAAATCATCACCAGCCCTCATTCTTCAAGAATTTGGTAACCTAGGAACTGTATTTTTAGGTGTACCTTTAGGTATTTTACTCGGTCTTAATAGAGAAGTAATAGGCGGAGCTCACTCCATCTCTAGAGAACCAAACGTTGCCTTAATAGCAGAAAAATACGGCCTTGACAGCCCAGAAGGCGAAGGAGTACTTGGAGTTTATATCGTTGGAACAGTTTTTGGTACAATTTTCATGGGAATAATTGCATCTCTTTTGGCAACATCAACCCCACTTCATCCATTATCCCTTGCTATGGCATCAGGTGTAGGATCAGCATCAATGATGACAGCCTCAGTTGGATCGCTTGTAGAATTATATCCCGAAATGGCAGATAAAATTACAGCCTTTGGAGCAGCATCAAACCTCTTATCAGGTCTTGATGGAGTTTATATGTCAGTATTTTTAGCAATACCTCTTGCAGAAAAATTATATGCAAAATTTAAAAAGAAAGGAAAATAATCATGAAATTTAAAGAGAAAATTTATATCCTTTTAATAACAGCTGCCATATCTGTAGTAGCCAACTGGGTAGGTCCTGGCATTAGTCCTCTTCAAGGGATCCCAGGTGTCCTAATCCTTGCAGCAATTTCTATAGCTGGAATTGCCATTTCTGACATCATGCCAGGTAAAATTCCTGCTGTAGCCTATATTGTAACACTTGCAACTATTGTAACTATTCCAGCTTTTCCTCTATCAGGCTTTATTAGCTATCATACAGGAAATGTTGATTTTACTACACTTTGTACACCAATTTTAGCCTACGCTGGTATTTATACTGGTGAAAACCTAGACAACCTTAAAAAGACTGGTCCAAAAATAATTGTGCTAGCTATTTTTGTAATCTTAGGTACATATATCGGCTCAGCTTTAATTGCTCAAATCATTTTAAAAATGATTGGACAAATCTAATAAATATAAAAGGTGATGGCAGGAAATTTACTTTCTCAACCATCGCCTTTTTTTACCAAAAATTATTATTTAAGTCTATCTTCGACTGATTTTATTTTTTGTTCCATAGTAGCTTTTTTATCACGTCTATCATCCATTTTTATAACTGTATATACCCTGTCACAGCCTTTGTCAAATACAGATTCCTGCATTTTTCTAATTGCTTCTAGAGCTTTATCTGCATCAGCTTCTATAACTGTGCCCATAGGTTTTAATTTGTATTTTACTCCTTCTGCCATAAGGATTTTTTCTGCTTCTGCTACATATTTACTTACTGATGTTTCTTTTGTACCTATTGGAATTAGGCAAACTTCTACTACTGCCATCTAGTCCTCCTCAAAAAACTTCTTATAAATTTCATAGGCTTCATAAATATCTTCCACCCCTGCAAGCTCTCTTATTGAGTGCATAGCAAGGAGAGGAATCCCAACATCAATCGCCTTTATACCAAGCACTGTAGATGTGATTGGACCAATTGTAGAGCCGCCAACCTTGTCATTTCTATTGTGGAAGGTTTGAAGCTTATAGCCTAATTTATTGGCAATATTTATAAGTCTTGCCTTGGTTTCAATACTTGTAGCATAAGCTCCATTTGCAGCAATTTTAATTACCAAACCTTCATTCATCTTAACCTCATTTGTAGGATCTGCGAAAGCTTTGTAATTTGGATGAACTGCGTGGGCTTGGTCTGCAGAAATTATCATAGAATTTTCCACCATGATTTGATATCCTTCTCTATCTAGACCAAACTTTATTGCAATTCTTTCTAGGGTATTTCCTAGTAGATTTGAAGCCGCTCCACCTCTTGTAGATGAGCCGATTTCTTCATTATCACTTAAAAGAATCATCTTATTTTTGCCCGGCTTACTGTCAATAAGCGCCTTTAGCGAAGCATGGACGGAGCCAAGATTATCAAGCCTACCGACATGAACCATGTTATTTATAATGGCACCTTTTTGCCTATCATAAAGACCTAGGTCAAAGTCAATTATATCTTCAACCTTGATTTTTAATTCTTCTGCCAAAAGATTTACCAAGTAATTCTCGCTCTCTAGATTATCCTTAATAGTTTTCACAAGTGGATATAGATTTTCTTGAGTATTATAGGCATATCCCTTGTTTATTTCCCTATTCATGTGAATAGCAGCATTGGCAATTGTAAGTAAGTCTCTATCTATATTTACAAGAGCATACTTGATTTTGCCCTCTTCCTTATAGGCAACTTTTCCCGCAAGAGAAAGAGTCCTATCAAGCCAAGTAGAATGAATCATCCCACCATAGCCTTCGATATTTAATTTCAAAAAGCCTATATCAGCCATTTCTGGATTTGATTTAATCTTAAAAGTCGGACTATCTGTATGAGAACCAATTATATCAAAGCCTTTTTTTATATCTTCTCCAATCTCAAAGGCTATAAGGGCGCTATCATCGCGAGTTGTGTAATATTTTCCCTTTTCTAGTTCCCAAACTTCATCTTCCTTAACTTTCTTAAATCCATTTTCCTCCAAAATTTCACTTGCGTTTTTTACTGCAAAATAATTTAGAGGACTTCTGTCAATAAAATTTATTAAATCTTTACTAAAATCTATACTATTCATAATATTATCATACCCAATTATTGTTTATTAAAAAGTGAGTCGACTTTAAGTCTAATAACTATATTTTTTCATAAAAATAGACTTCCTTTTTAGGAAGTCATATTTGCCTTATAATTTATTATTTATTTGTTTCATTAAGATATAATACACATTCCTTATAGACATTTAATCCTGTGATAAGGGATTTTTCATCAAAATCAAAGGCCTTATTGTGATGGCCTGCGGCAAGATCTGACCCGAAGATAAAATGAATTGCAGACCCACCATCTTTATTTACCTTATTTATATAATAACAAACATCCTCACTTGCCTTAAAATCCGGATTTTTTATTGTATCAAAGCCTTTTGATTTCAAAAGTTTTTCTATTTCATCATAAAATTTATTAGCAGGTTTATCTATAGAAGGAGAGGAGCCAGCGATTTTTATTTCGTAGTTAAGATCGTATTGGATACTTGCTCCCTTTATTACTTGAATAGCTCTTTTTACTAAAAAGTCATTTACATCTCCATTTGCACCTCTTGTTTCAAGCTCAAGAACTGCCTTATCAGAAATCGCATTTCGTGCCCTTCCTCCTCTAATTACTCCAACATTTATCCTTGCCATTCCTTTAGAATTTTGGGCAAGAGTTTCGATATTTAAAAGAGCACTTGCTGCGGCAAGATTTGCGTTTTTGCCTTCTTCGGGAAGAGCCGCCGCATGTGAAGAATGTCCCCTAAAAATCGCATCCAGTTTCGTTGAAGCGAGAAAACCTGTCGTACCCACACCAACCTTTCCAGATGGAAGTCCCATTCCCAAGTGTGCCGCAAAAAAATAATCTATATAATGAATATATTCTGATTCGCTAATTGACTTTGCCCCACGAAGGCCTTCCTCTCCTGGTTGAAAAATCAAAATATACTTGCCAGAAAGATTTCTTTTATTTTCCAAAAGCCATTTTGCGAGCATTATCCCAATTGATAGATGGCCATCATGACCACAAGCGTGCATAGCAAAGGGATTTTCTGAGGCAAAACCTTCCCTAAAGGGCTTATGAAACTTATCAGTGCTTTCCTTTATAGGCATGGCGTCAATATCAAAACGAAAGGCAAAAGTCCTACCTTTTTTACCTGTATCTATTGTTGCAATAAGGCCAGTATAGCCAAGCAAAATCTCCGATATATCAAAATCCGCCCTTATATCAAGTCTTTGTCTGTAGATCTTCATTTTCTCCTCAGAAGGTTTTCCAAAAATCAAATCTTCCTTGTGGATTTTCCTGCCATACTTTATATCGGAAACGCCAATATTTTTCAAATCCTTTATAATATTTATAGTTGTTTTAAATTCCATCCAACCAGGTTCTGCTATTTTGTGATAGAATCTCCTAGTTGCTATCAAATCATTTTCCATCTTAATCCTCTTTCCTATATGCTAGGAAATACAGAAGACCAACAAGGATTGCCCCTCCTATAATATTACCAAGAGTAACTGGAATTAGGTTTTTAACTAACATATTAGGTATATTGATACTCGCTAGCGCAGCCGCATCAAGTCCTGTTTTTGCCGCAAGGTCTGGTATATTTTTAGCCAAAATCCCTGCTGGTATATAATACATATTGGCAATGCTATGTTCAAAACCAGAAAGAACAAAGACTGCAACCGGGAAAAATGCTGCTAACGCCTTTGAACCATAGGATTTTGCTCCAAGAGACATCCAAACTCCAAGGCAAACCAAAAAATTCGCCAAAATTCCCAAAACAAAAGCCTGCCCAAAAGAAAGGTCAATCTTTGATTTTGCAATTAAAATGGTTCTTATTCCAACAAGTCCATCCCCCAAAAGCCACTGACCGGAGAATGTAAGTAAAAAAGCAACAAATATACAGCCTATAAAATTACCCAGATAAACTAAAATCCAAGACTTAAGCATTTCTTTTAAACAAACTTTTTTATCCAAAAACGCTGTAATCATAAGACAATTTCCTGTAAAAAGCTCTGCCCCAGCAAGAATTACAAAAATAAGGCCGGGTGTAAAAGTAAGTCCTTGAACTAGTTTACCAAGACCTAAAGTATCCTTATTTGCTAATAGGTTTGCTGCTGCAAAACTTGATCCTTGAGCAGCTAGAGCAATAAAAACTCCTGCAAAAAATGATAAAATCAAAAGTTTTTTTGTTTTTATTCTAGCTTTTTTTGTATAAACTTCAAAAGCTCTAGGTAAAATTTTATCTGGACTAAGATCAGTATCCATAAATCCTCCTCATATTATTTTCATTATAATTATATGCTATTACTTTTATAATTCCTTAAAATATAAGAAACTTTTTCTAGGTTAATCTTATGTTTAATTTCCGTTGTTATAATACAAGAAAAACCAGCCCTTAGATCCTAATCTAATAAGCTGGTTTATATATTTATTCTATTGTCAAATTAGCTATTATAAATATCTCTGTCTAGTTCTCCCTCACTTGCGCCTACAATTACTGCTGCAGATGATGCTGCGGTCACGTTTGTGGCTGTTCTTCCCATGTCTGCTAGTGATGAAATTGGGGCAAGGATTACTACCATTTCTACTGGAAGTCCCATGGCTGCAAAGACAGCTGTAGTTGCTATTGTCGCTGTTCCTGGGACTCCTACTGTACCTAGTGATACAAGAAGGGCTACTAGTACTAGATTTAGGTAATCGCCCGTTCCATAACCAAGGTCTAGGACATTTGCTGTAAGAATTGCTGTCATTACTGGCCAAAATCCTGCACAACCTGGCATTCCCATGGTAGCGCCTGCTGGTGCTACAAAGGATGCAATTTTTTCTGATACACCTAGGTTTTTCTCTAGGTTGTCAACATTAGCAGGTATAGATCCTACTGAAGATTGGGTTGTAAAGGCAATTGCCTGCACAGAAAAGTTTTTCTTAAAAAACTTAAATGGATTTAGCTTAGCAAAGATGCTTATTAAAGCACCTGTTGTGACATAAGAATGGATAAAGCTTGCCACATAGGTTAGGATTAGAATTGATACCAATGGCTTTATCGCAGTGTAGTCAATCCTTGCAATTGCAGATGCAATCAAAGATAGGACTGCATATGGTGTAAAGCTTGTCACAAGGCTTACTAGCCTATTTATGATTTCAGAAAAGGCAAAGATAAAGTCAACAAATGGCTTAACTTCTTTTTCCTTACCCTTTTCAATTAGTGCTAAAACCACAAAACCGATTAGGACTGCAAAGACAATTATAGGTATAACCCTGCCATTTGCAGCGTCATCTATAATATTTTTTGGGAAGAAATCAACAACTGCCTCAGCAAATGTTGGTACTTCCCTGGCTTCTGCTGCTTCTGGTAGAGGTATATTAGAATCTTTACCAATTTTAAATCCCACAGCCAAAATCACCCCAAGAATTGATCCTAGAACGTTGTGAAGACTTAAAATTCCAACAGTTTTAAGACCAATAGATTTAAGCCTGTTTATAGATTCATTTGATATAACAACCTTAATTACAGATGCCAAAAGCAAAGGAATTACAAGAGCAAATAACATATTTGCATAAATTTCCCCAAAAATTCCAAATAGTTCGGTCTCCCCCTTAAAGATAAAGCCTAGACCAATTCCAAGAATTGATGCAGTAATTACTCTAATCGAAAAGGATAGGCCCTTCTTTTTCATAAGGCTTAAGACATAGAAAAGTGCCAAGCCTACTAATAATGCTAAATATTTCATAATATCTCCTTTCATTATTTCATAAAAAAAACGTAAAAAAACTCGCCCCTCAAAAAAGGACGAGTATAACCGTGTTTCCACCTTTATTTATTCCTATAAAAATAGGAACCTCAAACCGGAGTCAAATAACTCCTCTCGCTATAACAGGCGATCCTGGGGCCTACTACTAATTTCATAAACCCGACTTAAAGATGCATAAACACAAATATCCTTTAGTTAATCTCAGCAAAATAACCTCTCTGTAAAATTCTTCTTTGTGCTCTCTTCTTTTTAACGTCAATTTTTATTATAATCTAATTATACAATTCCTAGTAAATTAGTCAAGATTAATCCAGGAAATTTTTCTGTTTTCCTTTTTTAAAGAAAAATCCCCATGAAGGGGATTTGCTTAAAATATTTATCCTAAAATTTCTTCTGGTTTTTTCTTTATTGCACCTAAGATTATCCCACCTATGATCGCACCTATTAGTACTGCTCCGACAAATAATAGGGCTTGGTTAAGTGAACCCATAGCTGGTAGGATAAAAATTCCACCGTGTGGAGCTGGTGCATTTATGCCAAAGTGACCTACTATAGCGCCTGCTATAGCAGATCCTATAACACATGATGGGAGGACTGTTTGTGGCTCTGCTGCCGCAAATGGTATAGCTCCCTCTGTGATGAAAGATGCTCCTAAAATATAGTTTGTGACTGTGGTTTTCTTTTGTTCTTCGTTAAATTTATCTTTGAAGAATGTTGTTGCAATGGCTATTGCTATTGGAGGCACCATACCGCCTACCATTACTGCTGCCATAAATGTTCCTATACCTGTGTCTGTGAAGGCTCCGATTGCAAAGGCGTAAGCTGCTTTATTTATCGGTCCACCCATGTCTACTGCCATCATGGCTGCAAGTAGGGCTCCTAAAAGCACCATGTTTGTGCCTGATAGACTCATTAGCCAATTGTTGATAAAATTATTTACTCCAGTAAATATTGGGTCAACCACAAAGAACATGATTGCGCCAACAATTAATAGTCCAAGAACTGGATAGATTAGCATTGGCTTAAGACCTTCAACTGATTTTGGAAGATTCTTAGTTGCTTTTTTGAGGAAATTTACAACGAAACCTGCTATAAAACCGCCAATTAAACCACCGATAAATCCTGCACCACGACTTGCCATAAGACCTGCAACCATACCTGGCATTAGCCCTGGCCTGTCAGCTATTGAGTAGGAAATATATCCTGCAAGGATTGGAATCAAGAAGGAAAAAGCATCTCCTCCAAGTCCGTTAAGGAAGGTAAAGACTGTGGACTCATCTCCTACAAATCTCTCAAAAAGGAAGGATATTGCAAGGAGAATACCACCGCCAATTACAAATGGAAGCATATGACTTATACCATTCATCAAATCGCCATAGATTTTTTGTCCTATTGATTGCTTTCCTTCGCTATAAGTTTGAGTCTGACCGCCTTCTTCGTGGTAAATATTTGCTTCACCATTGATTGCCCTATCTACAAGTTCGTCAGCCTTTCTAATACCGTCGGAAACTGGTCTTTGAATTAATTTTTTGCCGTTAAATCTCGCTGTTTCTACTTTTTTGTCAGCTGCAATTATAATTGCGTCTGCTTTTTCGATTTCAGCTTGACTTAGTCTATTTTTTATTCCGTCAGAACCATTTGTTTCTACTTTGATATTTACTCCTCTAGCTGCAGCGGCTTTTTCTAAAGCTTCTTGAGCCATATAGGTGTGGGCAATTCCGTTTGGACAAGCTGTTACTGCAAGTAAGTTAATGTCCGATTTTTCATTTTTTTCTTCTACTTTCACTTCTTTGGTTGAGTTTTTATTTGCAGAATATTTTTCAATTACAGAATAAACTTCATCTTCGCTTGCTACATTTTTTAAATCATCTATAAATCCGTCTTTCATAATCATCTTTGATAGCTCTGCAAGGGTTGCTACATGGAGGTTATTTTCCCCATCTGGAGCTGCTATTGCAAAGAATATTTCTGTTGGCATTCCGTCAAGAGCTTCGTAATCAAGTCCTGATTTTTTCCTAGCAAATAATACTGCAGGTTCTATTACTGTAGCGTTTTTGCTGTGAGGGATGGCTACAGATTCTCCAAGAGCTGTCGAACCTTGAGCTTCCCTTTCTTTTAGACCTTCTTCAAAGTCTTCCGCACTTTTTACATAACCTTTTTCAAAAAACTTGTTCGCTATTTCTTTGATAGCCTCTTCTTTGTTTTCTGCCTTAAGGTCTAAAACCATCAGGTCTTTTTTTAATAAATCTCTAATTTCCAATTTCTTCTACCTCTACTTTATTTAATACTTGGTTAATCATGTCCCTACCTGCAATATCTGGGCTAAAAGCTGTCGCTGTACCACAAGCAGCTGCGAGTTTATAGGCGTTGATTTTTTCAAAATTATTTACCATGCCATATACAAAACCGCCTACCATAGAATCTCCTGCACCCACTGAATTTACAAGTTTTCCATCAATTGGTCTTGCTCTATAAACATGGCTTTCATCTACAAAAATCGATCCTTTATCCCCAAGCGATACAATTACATTTTGAGCACCCATTTCATTTAACTTCCTAGCGTAATCTACTAGGTTGTCTTCTGTTATTTCAGTTTCAAAAATATTTCCCAATTCTTCCTCATTTGGCTTAACCAAAAGTGGTCTGTAAGCCAAATAATCTAAAAGCTTTTTATCAGCAATATCTATAGTAAACTCTGCCCCTGTTTTCTCTATGAGTTTCTTATAAAAATCTTCGTCCAAGGAATATGGTAAAGATCCTGAAATAACAATGATATCATCTTTTTTTATTTCTTTTAAACTATCAAAGAATTTTTCTACTTCTTCATTTGAAATCTCTGGGCCTTTGGCATTAATTTCTGTTTCCTTATCGTATTTGAGTTTAACATTGATTCTAGAATTTTCTTTAATTCTTACGAATTTTTCCGCTAGGCCCAATTCTTTAAGGCAATCGGCAATATATTCACCTATAAAACCTCCCACAAAACCGAGATTTATTGATGCCTCTCCTAGATTTTTTAAGATTTTACTTGCCATAATTCCCTTGCCACCTGGGTACTTTTCGTCTTCACTCGCCCTAATTGTAGCTCCATCTTCAAATCTATCAAATCTTAAGATGTAGTCAATAGCGGGATTTGTTGTAATAGTATAAATCATCATTCCTCCGTTATAAGCTTGATTTCATCTCTTGTCGCTATCGTCTGAAAATACTTTATGTTTTCTTTTGATGTATCAGCCAAAACATAAGCTCTTGTGGAATTTTCTATCGCCTTAAACTTAACCATAGCTTCGTTTATATCGGCTGTATAAAAGGCTTTATCATCAAAACCATTCGCCCCGATAAAGGCAAGGTCAAAATTATATTTGGATATAGATTCTAAAGTTTTTACCCCGGTTGTAACCCTAGTCTCAGCTTTTACTTCTCCTTCTAAAAGTATAGTTGGGATATTTTTAGAAATTAATTTATCCACATGCATGAGACCATTTGTAACAATTGTTATATCCTGATCCTTGTCAAAATAATCTATCAATTCATTACAAGTTGAACCTGCATCTAGGTAAATAAATTTAGCATCCCTAATAAGTTTAGCCGCCTTTTTGGCTATTTGTGACTTTTCCTTAAGCTTAGTTTTTTGGTTGTCAGTAAAATTTCTCTCTCTTGCGGCAACATTATTTAAAACCGCTCCTCCATGGACTCTTGTAATTTTGCCCATATCCTGAAGATATGACAAGTCTCGCCTCAAGGTAGATTCACTGACACCTAATTTATCTGTTAAGATTTTGTTTGACACAGCTTCTTCTTTTTTTAGCGTATCTAAAATTATTTCTAACCTTTTTTCTAATATCATGTTAATATTATAACATCAAAATCAATCAAAGTCAATCAAAATCTTTCAAAGTTTAAAAAGATTGACTATTTATATGGGAAAGATTATAATTATTTTAAGATTATTATTAGATTTAGGAAAATTTTTAACGTAAGGAGAAATGATGAAAGAACTAGAAGAACGAATTCTTAAGGATGGGATTGTTATTGGTCCAAATATATTAAAGGTAGACTCTTTCTTGAACCAACAAATCGACTCTAAATTAATACATAAAATGGGTATCGAATTTGCAAATTACTTTAAAGATAAAAAAATTGATAAGGTATTAACTGTAGAATCATCAGGTATAGCCCCTGCCCTTGCTACAGCTCTAGAGCTTGAAGTTGACTGCGTCTTTGCAAGAAAAAAACAATCACTCACAACAGGCGAGGACTTTTATCACTCAAGCGTTTATTCCTTTACCAAACAAGTCACAAATGAACTAATTGTGTCAAAAAACTTCCTTAACGAGGGAGAAAACATCTTAATGATAGATGACTTTTTAGCAAATGGTCAAGCTGCAAAAGGCATGATTGCCATTATTAGACAAGCAGGTGCAAATCCAGCTGGGCTTGGAATTGTAATTGAGAAATCTTTCAGCGAAGGTAGACAGCTCATAGAAGATATGGATATTGACATATACTCATTAGCGAGAATTGCCAAATTAGAAGAAGGCAAGATTACATTTGTAGAAGAATAAAAAAATAGACTGTCAGAAAAAAATTCTGGCAGTTTTTGATTGGAAAATTTTATAATTTTTTATTAAATCCCTTTTAGCATAATTTATATGATATAATATTAGTGCCTAACACCATATTTTTTTAGGTGAATGGAGGTGAGTAATGATGACTCGCATTATTTGGGGAAATTTTTATTTCCCCTTGTTCGTGGGATTAATTCTACTTTTTGTAAAAAAGAACTTAGATCTTTACGACAAGTAAATCAAAAAGACACTAGTTCGTCCCTAGTGTCTTTTTTTGTGAGTAATAATTGACTCGCATACTCAGCTTTGTAAGAGGTCGCTTCTCTTATCTATATTATATAGGTTTTTACCTGTTTTTCAATATTTTTCTTATCTGATTTTTTCTATTATTCTTGATCTTGTTTCAAAGTCTTCACTTGTACCTGAAATAGAACTATTTTTCTTGGCAAGATCTGACATTTCATCTAAGATTTCTTTTGCTTCTTTAATATCACCTGTCTTTGATGATAATTTGTCTATTCCTTCTGTCTTGTATCTCTTAAGACCAGAATCAAATTCTTCATATTTTTGATTATATGTGTCTGATCCTTCTTTTAGTTTAATAGCTCCACTTCTAAGCTCAAGTATTCCCTTGTTAAGGTCAGACATGCCTTGAGACAATGGATTTAAGGCATTTGTATCAACAGAGCCTAGTTGTTTGAAGGCCTTTGATCTTTCATTAAATTCGCTTAAGCCCCCAGCCAATTTCTCTGAGCCTTCCTTAAGTTCAGCTGATTTTGAATCTACAAGATTTAATGCTTCGGCAAGTTTATCAACACCTTTTTTGTTTTGCTCAGTACCTTCCATTAATCTCTCAGAACCTACTTTAAGTTTATCTAAACCATCGTTAAGGTCATTAATAGCTACTCCTAGTTTCATTAAATCACTTTCAGATAAACCTTCTTCTAATTTTTCTATTCCCATGGATAGACCTGTAGAAGCTTTAGCTAAATCTTCTTTAGAAGAATTTATTTTTTTGCTCATCTCATCTAGACCTTCACTAAGCTTAAAAAGTCCTGCATTAAGTTCGTTTGAACCTTGACTTAACTCGTTTATACCAGCATATATTCCCGCATTAATTTTGGCACTGGTAGCTAGATTTTTTGCATTTGCATAAAGATCATTTTCTATTGCCCTTAGGCTTTCAATTTCATCTGACAATGATCCGTCAACGTTTTTAGCCTCTAAGCTTTGAATTTGTCCTTCAATTGCTGCAGCATTATTGTTGATATTTGCCATTTCTCCTTCTACACTTGGTGCATTTTTAGCTGTTTCACTAAGTTTATTTAAACTTGATGACATTTTTGAAGAAGATTCGCTAGCGCTCTTAAGACCAACATTCAATTTTTCTAAATTTTCTGCCATTGGTGTTATACTTTTACTAAAATCGTCAATTCCAGATTTTAAAGCATTAAGAGAAGTCGCAAATTCTTTTAAGTCTCCACCATCTTTTCCTTCAGATAATTTGGCGGATAATTCCTTACTTCCTTCACTTAGCTTGGTAATTCCTTCATTAAGTTCACTTGCGCCTCGATCTAAGGCTATTGATCCTTCGCTTAAGGCTCCTATTTTTGAATTGATTTCAGAAATTCCTCCAGTATATTGGTTAATTCCTGAGTTTAGTTTAGCTCCACCGTTATTTAAGCTAGTAATAGCTGATTGCATTGGACCTATTTTTTCTGGCAAGCTCGCAAAAGCTGTGCTCATTTGATCAAAACCTGCTTTTAATTTCTCAGATCCATTTGCTAATTTTTCTGTTCCACTTGATAAATCGCTAATTCCCTTATTTAAACTATTACTTCCGTTTTTAAGCTGACTAGATGCATCAACTAATTTACCAGCATTGCTTGTTAATTCGTTAATTCCGTTATCTAAATCATCAAAAGATTCTAAAGTTTTTTCATCTTGGAAAATTTCGTTAGTTATCACAACATAAGCTTCACTAGGTTTGAAATTAACTACATCCATTTCAATTTCAATTTCTTCTTTAAACTTATCAAGCTTATCATTTTCTAAAATACCATCAAAATTTTCTTTTAGACCTGGGGCTAATACAGCGCCTACTATTTGATTTTTGCCGTCTTTAACAATTTTTGCATCTTCTGATTCAATATTTTTAACTTGGCTATCATCAAAAGTCATCTCTGTTAAAACTAAATATGGAGCATAAACAGTTTTCCCAGATTTCATGCTTTCTTTTACCTTGTTATGGGCATTTATAGTAATTTTAACCTTACCAGACTTACCTTCAAGGTCTTTAAAATCTATTGCCTTGCCGTCAAGCTCATATTTGATACTAACATCTACTGGCAAATCTTTATCAGTCTTACCTTGATAATAGAAGTCCTTATTTTGATCATTAATGTCGATTACACCATCTTTGGCTTCTATTTTTTCATCTGTTTCTAGATTTTTTATATCTTTAAGATCTGACTTGTCTTTTATCTTTGCCTTTTCATCTTTATTTATCCAAACAGAAACAGTTTGATCTTTTGTTTCTCCTGCCTCTTTGGTTACAAAAATTGTTTCATTTTTACTTACTTTGCTCTCAGCCGCGTAAGCAATATTACCTCCAAGGATTGAACTTACGCTTAAAACTGCTAGAGCTTTTACAAATTTTTTATTCATTATCTTTTCCTTCCTTAAATCCTTTAGTAGTTTTTTCTATAAATGGAATTGTCACACCTATTATAGCTGGTAGGAAAACAATAATTACAAGCATTGAAATTATCGCACCCCTTGCCAAGAAAATACAAATTGTTGAAACAATCTCCATTTTTGAATAAATACCAACACCAATAGTTGCAGCAAAAAATGAAAGTGCAGATGTAACTATTGATTTTGAAGTTTCTCTAACTGATAAATCTAAAGCTTTTTCTAGGTTTCTATGCTTTTTATATTCAAATAAAAATCTATCCATCATCAATATTGAATAGTCAATGGTTGAGCCAAGTTGAACTACACCAATTATTATTGAAGTGATAAATGGAATTGTGTGTCCAAAATAGAATGGAATTCCCATATTTATGAAAATTGCAAGTTCTATTGCAGCAATTAATACAACAGGAATAGCAAATGACTTAAACACTATAGCTATGATTAAAAATACCACAGCAATTGATGCTACATTTACCATCTTGAAATCTCTATCAGATAGGATTGTCAAATCCTTGGTAAGAACGGCCTCACCTGTTAGTTTCCCGTCTGGATCATGAGCCTTTACGATTTTATCAATCTCATCTACTTGATCATTTACCTCTTCTGACGCTGTCTGATATTCCGAATTTATCATTATCATCTGATAACCATTCTGTTCAAAATTCTTCTTTAGCTTATCTGGTAAAATTTCACTAGGTATAGTAGTTCCAGTAAGTGAGTTTATACTTAGAACATTATTAACACCTTTTACATCTTCAATTTCGTTTATCATAGCATTTATACTTGACTTTGAAAGGTCGTCTTTTACAACAGCAAAATGACTTGAAGCCATATTGTAGTCTTCTTTCATCTTATTTAGGGCAACTATAGAATCTAGATCTTGTGGCAGTGACCTATCCAAGTTGTAATAAAGATTAGTATTTCTTGATCCATATATAGCTGGGATAAATAATAATACAAATACTACAAATAATTTCTTTCTATGTTTAATTGTGAAATTTGCTGTCTTTTCAAAATTTGGTAATAATACCTTGTGGTTAAACCTATTTACAAGTTTTTCTGCAAATAATATCATTGGTGGGAGAACTACTACTGTAGAAATAAGTCCTAAAAGAACTCCCTTACTCATAACAAGACCGATATCCTTACCTAGACCTAGCTGCATCAAAAGCAATACCAAAAATCCTGCAAAGGTTGTAAGTGATGAGGCAAAAATTGACGCCAAGGTAGAGTCGATAGCCTTTGCCATGGCTTCATTTTTATTCTCATTTTTCTTTTTCTTTTCTACATACCTATGATATAGGAAAATCGAATAGTCAGTAGTAACAGCAAGCTGTAAAACTGCAGCGATTGCCTTGGTAATATAAGAAATTTCACCCAAGAAGATGTTTGTACCAAAGTTATACAAAATAGCATATCCGATATTTAGCATAAATAAAAATGGTATAATTGTTGATTCATTGGCTAGAGATAACACAACCAGGGCAAGTGCCACTGCAAGAGCAACATAAATTGGTGTTTCCCTGTCGATTAAATCCTTAGTATCCTTAACCAAAGAAGAAATCCCGCTTAAAAATTTTTCCTTACTCTCTATAGCCTTTATTGAATCGATAGCCTCCATAGTCTTAAAAGAAGATGATGATTCAGAAAATTTAACCATAAGAAGAGTTGAATCTTCAGCATAAAAAGCATCCCTAATTTCATCCGGTAAAAATTCATTAGGAACAGTATCACCAATTAGGGAAGTTTTTGATATAACATCCTCAACTCCGTCTATCTTTAAAATTTCATCTTTTAACACATCGGCATCATGATCACTACCCTTTAGTATAAGCATACCAGTTGCAGCATTTTTAAAGTCTTTATCTAATATTTCTTGCCCCTGAGTGGACTCAAGGTCACTAGGCAAATAAGATAAGATATCGTAGTTTACACCAGTTTGCTTATATCCTATCCAAGATGGTATTAGTAATATTGTCATTACCAAAAGAACAAGTCTTGGATGGTAGGAAATAAATTTTGATATTTTTTTCATTACTAACTTCCTTTCTAAATTAGGACAAAAAATTGATTAACATCATATAGGATTTAAGCCCATCAAACAAATAAGTTTTCAAATAATTTCTTACAAAAAACCCAAATTTTAAATAAAGTTAATAAGTTATTTTTTATAGCATATTAATTTTGATTTATTATTAAATTAACTTTACGAATATTGTAAGCCATATTTATCAAATATTCAAGCTTTAATTCTATATATATTGAAGTCCTATTTTTATATCCACACTATATAATACGCTCCACGAAAAACTATGCAAGTTTTGAAATATTATGATTTATAACCTTTTATTTTATAAGTTAACTTATTTCGCTATTAATTTTCTTTTTTATTTCCTGTCTTAAGAATTTTTGTAATACTTTTTATTTTTCAAGAGTAACAAATATTGAAATTAAGCCATTTAAAATTTTTAACTAAATTTTTAAAAAAATGCTTGACAAATATCAAACAATAGTTTATTATTTAAATAGATGTTGATAGCAATTATCAATATCATATTATAAAATATTTAAGGAGACCTTATGAAAAAAGTAGCAATAGTTTATTGGTCAGGAACTGGTAATACCCTAGCCATGGCAAATGAAATAGCCGATGAGCTTAAAAATTCCGATTTAGAAGTAACCGTATTAAATTGTTCAGACTTTAGCGAAGGCGATGTAGCAAACTATGACGGTTTTGCTTTTGGTTGTCCAGCTATGGGATCAGAGGAACTAGAAGATAGCGAATTCGAACCTATGTTTGAAAGCGTAGAAAAATCTCTTTCTGATAAGCCAGTTCTTATTTTCGGTTCTTATGAATGGGCAGAAGGTGAATGGATGCAAACTTGGCAAGAAAGATGCGTAGCAGATGGAATTAACCTTGCTTGTGACGGTCTAATTGCCTATGATTACCCAGATGATGCAGCTTTAGAAGAATGCAGAAAGGCGGCATTAAATTTAGCTAACGCTCTAAAATAAAATGAACGAATTCTTGCTCGTTAATTACGCATCACAAACTTTAGCAAACAGAAAACTCGCAAATCTATTTACCTTTAAAAATACCCAAAATATCGACATTAAAAAAATGGTCGATGAGTGGAATGAAGTACTTAACAAGAAAAATATGTATGTAGAAATACTTAGAAACACCGAAACTTCCGCTCAAATTTATGCCTATAGGCCCCATAAATTAACCTATGTGTTAAATCAAACCAAGGTCAAAACCCTCTTAACAGGCCTAGGCTACAAAACAAATGACCTTGACCAATGCATCAGGCATTTGAAATATAGGTTCAAAAAAGAATCTTTTCCTCACGAAATCGGTATTTTTCTTGGCTACCCCTATGAGGATGTAGTTGGTTTTATCGAAAATAACGGGAATAAATTTTTGGCTAATGGTTATTGGAAAGTTTATGCCAAAAAAGAAGAGAAAATCAAATTATTTGAAACCTACAATAAGATTAGAAAATCTTACAAACGTATTTTTAAAAGCCAAGGGGACTTATCTAGGCTTTGCCTCGGCTAATTTTAGCCAAGTTCTTTATCCCCACTAAGGAAAATGTCTATTCCTTACCTAAAATTATTTACTATGCAAAAAAGAACCTGGAAGAAGGAGAAACCAATGCTTTCCCTTTTTCTAGGTTCTTTTTTATCTCTATTTTAATCTTATATTATTCATAAAGCCCAGCTTCAGTCATTACCCTTCTCAAAGTATCAGCTGATTCTTTCATTCTTTCTTTTTCTGTGTCGGTAAGAGGTACATCTATTACCCATTTTACGCCATCTTTGCCAATAACTGATGGTACTCCTATGAAAATGTCTTTTTCCCCATATTCTCCATCAAGGTAGGATGATGTTGAATATACTGAATTTTCATCATTTATTATTGCTTCCACAAGTCTTGCAAGAGCTACACCTATACCGTAAAATGTTGCCCCTTTTTTGTTAATTATCTCATAAGCAGCGTTTTTTACCTTTTCAAAAGTATTTAAAAGAGCCATTTCGTCAACATCTGAATGTTTTGATACCCATTCGTAAATAGGAAGGCCTCCCACATTTGTGTGTGACCAAACAGGAAATTCTGTGTCTCCGTGTTCCCCTAATATAAAAGCATCCACACTTCTTGGATCAATCCCTATTAGGGAAGCTATTTCCTTTTTAAACCTTGAAGTATCAAGGCTTGTTCCAGATCCGATAACTTTTTCAGCAGGTGCTCCTGAATACTTCCAAGTAGCGTAAGTTAAGATATCTACAGGGTTTGATGCAACTACGTAGATTCCTTCAAATCCAGAATCCTTGATTTTTCCTATCATATCCTTAAAAATCTTTAGGTTCTTATCCACAAGATCAAGTCTGGTTTCTCCTGGTTTTTGAGGTGCACCAGCAGTAATCACGACAACTTCCGCATCCTTGCAATCAGAATAATCTGCTTTAAAAATTTCCTTTGGTCTGGTAAATGAAAGGGCATCTGAAAGATCCATTGCATCACCTTCTGCCTTATCCTCATTTAAATCTATAATTCCAAGTTGTCTACCTATACCTAAAATTGTAGAGGCGTAAGCAAATGATGAACCAACTGCTCCATCGCCAACTAAAATAATTTTGCTATCTTTAATCATAATATCTCCTTTTTGTAAACTTATTACTTTTTTCTCTATTGTTAATTTAATTTTAACAAAATTTATAGAATTTACTATGACCTAGGTCACACTTTTATTTATTTATTTATAGAATCTATCGCCATCCTTGCCGCTTGCACAAGATTAGAATTAGTCCAATTATAATCATCAAAAGATTTCCCAAAATTATCGTAGTAAATTTCAGTTTGGCCAACATTCCTTGCTGAAAGATGTAAATTTTCAATATGAGTCTTTTCATATATTTCTTTTATATTTTCATGATTTACCCCACAGCCTGCCATAATTTCGATCTTATCTCCGTATTTTTCTTGCAAATCTTTTATCAAATCTAAACCTAGGGTAGCCTTTGGCCTTTTGCCGGATGTTAAAATTCTTTTAACTCCCATCTTAATTAATTCTTCAATTTTTTCTTCCCCATCAATAGAATAATCAAAAGCTCTGTGGAGAACAACTTTTTTAGGAAAAGCAAGATAAACAAGTTCTTTCATTTTTTCTATATCAAGCTTTCCTTCTTCATCAAGGACACCTAATACAAAACCATCTATTGGCTTATCCTTAAAAGCTAAGATAGTCGCCTTCATCTGACCGATTTCAGATTCATCATAGGTAAAATGACCAGGTCTTGGTCTTACCATAACAAATTTTTCTATATCCTCATACTCACAGCAAAGATCAACAAGACCAGCTGATGGAGTTAGGCCATCAAGACTTAAAGCTGAACATATCTCCACCCTATCAGCACCTCCATCTGCAGCCCCTATCATACCATCAAAAGAATCAATACATATTTCTAGTTTCATAAGCACTCCTTTGTTTTTTCTATAATAATTATATCAAATAAAGATTTTTTTAGAAAAAAGCCCCAATAAAAAAGCCACAAGTTATAAAAACTCATAGCTTTAAAAATTTATTTTTGCCTAAAATCTTTTTCTTGAATTATATTTACCTGACAAGACTCCATGGCAACTAAACTTGCTTTATGGGCTTTTTCACTAGTTGCCCTACACAAATCTTCAATGACTGTGACTTCTGTATCTAGAAGGGCATTTTTAATCATAATGGCATTAGAAAGAACACAAATATCTGTGCAGATACCAACCATATAGATATTTTCGATTTTCTCTTTTTTATCCAATCCTCTAAGGTAGTCCACAAGTTCATAAGACCCAAAAGATGGCTTGTCTATAATTTTTTTGCCCTTGGTAGGAATCTTTATTTCCCAACCATGGGTATTTATTATACAATGAGTTACAGGTAAGTGTTTCCCTTCAAGGCTTTCCAAATAATTCTCCTCGTGAGTATCTCTAGTAAAAATCACCTCACCCTTAAATTCACCAACTAATTTTTGAATAGGTCCGACAATCTTGTCATTACCTTCATTACCAAGAGACCCATCCACAAAATCATTTTGCAAATCAACCACTAATAAAACGTCCATGATTTCTCCTATTTTTCTATTAAACAAATTAGCATATAATCTTTGTTAGCCTTCTATTTCTCTTATTTCCCTATCAACCTTATCCCTAACCCCAACAATAGCATATCTTAGTTCTTTTAGGGCGATGAGGTTTTCCTTTATTTCTCCCTGAACCCTAAAATCTGTAAAGATATTATCAAAAACCAGGTCGAAAACTTGATCTGAAAGTCTGTCTGGTATTGCATCCGGTAGGCTTCTATCAACATCGCTGAGTTCTTTATTAAGTGTTTTTAGACTTGATGATATTTCATCTAAACTACGGTTTGCTTCGCCTATTTTATTTCTTTTAACAAGGCTTGAAATTAAACTTCCTCCTAAAATATCTAGGATTCCCCAAGATGAGGCGGATTCTAGTTGGCTCAGGCCACAATCTATCTTTGCTATTGCCATGTCGGCAGCACTTCTTGCTTCTTTTAATTCCTTTAGTCTGTCCATAGGGCCTCCTTTTTTACATTATATTTTATGGAAAAATATTTTCAACAAACTAGTTTATTGAAGTAAACATCTATTTTATGTTTTTGTTTATAAAAAATTAGCTTGGGTATATTATCTATGTAGACAATTATAACATATGGAGGATATCATGAAATTAACAGAAACAGTTCAAACTGCTGATTGGAAAGCTGAAAAACACGTTCCAGTAATCCATGTTGAAAAAGAAGAAGGTCTAATTCACATCAAAGCTAATGTTGGTGAAGAAATAGAACACCCAAATACTGCTGAACACCACATCGCTTGGATAAAAGTTTTCTTCAAACCAGAAGGAGCTAAATTCCCAGTTGAAGTTGGTTCTTATGAATTTAATGCACACGGCGAAGAAGAAATCTTTACTCAACCATGTGTAGAAGCTAGAGTTAAATCTGACAAAGGTGGAGAAGTTTACGCACTTGCTTATTGCAATATCCACGGTCTTTGGGAAAATTCAGCAGAAATCTAAGCATTTTAAAAAAGCAAGGTTCGCCTTGCTTTTTGCTTGTTTATTTTTCCTAAAAAATCTTTTTATTTACGATTTCTAAATATTTTTTCTTGAATGCTCCAATATATAATTTTTTCGTTTTGTAAGAACAAACAAACACAATTAAAGTTAGAGAGCTTTTATTATATCATCGATTATTCCAACTGCGACTTTTGATGCACGTTCGAAATTCGAGTAAAATTCTTTCCCACCTTCTGTAAGTGCATCTGATACTGCCTTTATCATAAGGAAATCTACCCCATACAAGTGAGAAGAAAGTGCAATTGCCGCTCCTTCCATATCAACAATATCACAGTCCCAATCTTTGGCAAGCTTTGTTTTTGCATCAAGTCCTGCTATAAATTTATCACCTGAAGCAAGCTTAACTTTTTTCAAATGCGGATTAATTTTAATTGCGAGATCTACAAGACTTTCTGTAGTTTTCATGGCCACATCATCAAAAATTTCGTATTGACCTTTTTTCACATCATCTAAATCAGATGTGTCCCATTCATAATGGACTACACTTTCTACTACTGTAAGCTCCTCAACCTCACGATCATTTAAAGCACCAACAACTCCATAATTTATAATGGTATTACACTTATAAACATCTAAAAGCAGGGTCATGGCCATAGCAGCACGGATTTGGCCTGCACTTGAAGGACAAACATAAACATCCTTATCGTGGATATGGTATTTTAAAACTTCAAAGCTACCATGCTTGTATTTTTCAATTGGTTCTTTGTAGATATCATAAAAAGCATCAAATTCAACAGCTACTAATATTCCTATATTCATAAATTCACCTCTTATTTATTATATGAGTTATTGGGCCATTTTCATAGAAGCTTGCTTTCATATTTTTAAATCTTATTTAATCTCAAGTAGGTTTTGGACTTCTTTTTTATCCACATCTTCAAATTTTCCTACAGGCCAAAGTGGTTTATCGTCCCTATCTATCATGACAGTCCTGATCCCTTCTGCTATTTCGCCTGTCTTTAGGCCGTAGTTTATAATTTTTAGGTCAAGGTCGATGGTTTCTTCCCTGGTGAGATTTTTTCCTAGGAAATATTTTTCAAATTGAACTTTAGTCATAAAAGGATCTCTGGTTTTTAGAATCTCAAGATTTTCCCTAGCAAAGTCGTCTCTTTGGTCTTCTTCTAGGGCTTTTATGATATCTAAAAGGCTATCCCTGCCAAAATATTTTTCAATTTTTTCCATATTTTTTGTATTGACTGTTGGTCCTGGCTTTTTGCTAAAAACTTCTATTTTCTTTTTGAAATTCCCTATAATATCCTCGCTATTAATCTCAAAAAGAATTTCTAAAATCTTCCCATAGTCATTTGAATCTATCAAAATATCAGCAAGACCAAGGCTAACCAAATCGTCTGGGAAAAGCCTCGCCCCAGTAAGGCCAACATATTGGCCTATAGCTTGAGGTAGCTTTGATATATAGTAACCAACAGACACATCTGGCACAAAGCCTAGGCTAGTTTCAGGCATGGCCCAATTTACTGTTTCATCAGCTATTATAAAATCCGAATGAATAGTAAGTCCAATTCCTCCACCCATAGTCACTCCGTACCAGTGGGATATGATTGGTTTTTTATAGGTCATAATATATTTATTGAGGTCAAACTCTTTTTTGAAAAACTCATCTTTTTTTAGCTTTCTCTCATTATTTATATACTCATAGTATATTTCCTTAAGGTCTCCACCTGCCGAAAATCCCTTAGGTGCTTTAGAGTCAAATAAAACTGCCTTAACATCTGGATTTTTTTCAAAATCCCTAAGGGCACTTTCAATTTCCGCCACCATCTGGCAATTTAGGGCATTTAGAGCCTCTGGTCTATCAAGGTAAATTATTCCAATCTTATTTTTTTTATCAGCTTTTATCATAAATCCTCCTGGATTTTTTTCTTTATTTTAAAATCAACCTACCATATATATACCAATTAGACCCATGCCTTAAACAAAATTTGTCAATCTTTGCTGGGTTTCTATAAAAGTTTAATTTTCCTTACCATAGCAATCTTTTTATGGATAACGCTCCTACTCGTCACGTGTCCTCCGCGAGCCGGACGGGCTTATCCAAAATTGCATAAGGTTCTACATCAATTTTCCTTCACACCTTTCGGTGCTCGCAAAATTTGGCTTACCATTAAAAAAAGTAGCCCCGAAGGACTACTTTAAATCTCTATTTATTATTTTTGAGCGTTTGCTGCTGCGTTTTCGCCAGCGATTCTTCCGAATACTGTGATGTCAGCCATAGCTACTGATCCAAGTCTATTTGAACCGTGGATACCACCTGTAACTTCGCCTGCTGCATAAAGACCGTCTATCCATTCACCGTCTTTGTTGATTACTTGAGCGTCTTTATTGATTTTTAGACCACCCATTGTATGGTGAACAGCTGGAGCTGCTTTTAACATATAGAATGGAGCGTCTTTTATTTGCCATCCTAACATTCTTAAATTGAATTCTGGGTCTTCTTCTTTTGCAGAGTTTTCGTTGAAAGTCTTAACTGTTTCAAGTAGGGCATCTTTGTCGATGTCAAAGTGTTCAGCTAGTTCTTCGATAGTATCAGCTTTTACCATTAAACCTCTATCAAATAGGCTCTTTGCTTCTTCTGGATTTGATTCCATTGTGCCAGTTTTTTCGTTTGATGTTTCATCCCAAAGAACATAACCAACATAGTCTGTTTGCTCTTTTATTGCCATTGAGATAGCACGTCTTGTATCAAGTTCTTCAACAAATCTCTTACCTTCTTTGTTTACTAGAAGAGCTCCACCAACAAGTCTTGTATCTCCACAGTAAAGAAGTTTACCTGTTTCTACGTCACATACTGGGTAAAGTTGGATTTGATCCATACCTACAGTATCTGCACCAAGTTTTTCTGACATTGTGATACCATCACCTGTAGCTCCTGGTGAGTTTGTTGATAGAACGTGTTCGTCAACTTCTTTGTCGTTTTCATAGCACATTTCAGCGTTAGCACCGAATCCACCTGATGCAACTACAACTGATTTAGCATTTACAACGAGTTCTCCGTCATTTGTTTCAGCCTTAACTCCACAAACTTTTCCATCTTTTGAAAGGATTTCTTTAACGTCTGCTTCTGTGATTACTTCTATTCCTAGCTCTTCAGCTTTTTTAGAGTAATTTTTGATTAATTCGTTACCTGAGTGAGCTTTTGGTATGTATGATCTTTTAACTGAGTGACCACCAAAGAACATTAAGCTATCTAGCCATTCAACTCCGATGTCATCTCTTAACCAGTGAGCACCATCTGTAGCCTTATCTGCTAGAACTTCGATTAATTCAGGATCTCCACCTGCTTCTTCAACGTCTTTTGCAAATAATTCTTTACTATCTTCGATACCTTCTTTTTCTTGAAGTTCATTTGCTGGAGCGGCATATTCACCACCAGAAATAAGTGTGTTACCACCAACTGATGCTAGTTTTTCAAGTAGAATTACGTCTGCTCCTTTTTCCTTAGCAGTAACTGCTGCAGCAAAACCTGCACCGCCGCCGCCTATAACAACAACGTCTGTTTCTTTTTCTGTTGCTTCACCTTTATCTTCTGTTTCTTTTTCTTCTTGTTTTTCACCTTCTGTTCCAAAAGCTTTTACATCTCTACCACTTGCTTCTATAGCAGCCTTAACTGCTTCTATAACTGCAGTAGAAGTTACTGTAGCACCTGAAACTGTGTCAACATTAACAGAGTTATTAGCGATGATTTCTTCAACAAGCTTATCAGCTGCCTTATCACCAAGACCTTCAGTTTCTTCGTGAGTAAGATCTATCTTTGAAATCTTATCTCCATCAAAAGTTACAACTGCCTTAACATCACCATTGTTACCAGCTGCTGTACCTTCACCAGTCTTTTCGCCTGTAGCTTCTTCTACTTTTGTTTCTTCTTTTGCATCCTCAGCCTTATTATCAGTCTTTGCGCCACCGCAAGCTGAAAAAAGCATAGACATTGATAGCAATAATGCTAACGTTTTACTTTTGTTCATATACTCTCCTTTTATGTATTCTGTTCCTTGAGTATAATATCAGATATCTACAAGCTTTGCAAGTCCTTCTGGTATTTGGATAAAGTGCCATTTATAAATATTTGACAAAAGCTTAATTTATGCAAGGTTTTGACGGTTTTTTGCAATATAAACGAATAATTATTATTAAATATTTTTATAATTTTTGATAGAAAAGTAAGACTCGCCACGTATATATAGGTGAAGGAGGCTTTGATGAATGAAAATAAAATAATAAAAGGCATAAAGAAAAAAGATGAAAAAGCCTTAAAGATTTTTATCGACACCTACGGCCCAGTGATGAAGGCAAGTATTTATAAAGTTCTAACCTTTAATGAAAATCTAAGGATGGAAGTCTTAAACGACAGCATCCTTGCTGTTTGGGACAATATAGAATCCTTTGATAGCAAAAAATCTTCCTTTAAAAACTGGTGCGCTGGAGTAGCTAGATACAAAGCCATAGATGCTCTAAGAAAGGAAATCAGACACAAAAGTGTAGATATAGATGAAGTTTCAAACCACCTAGCAAGTAAAGAAAATATCTTGATAGATGAAAGTGACGAAATATTAAAAGTCCTTGACGAAAAAGACCGAGAAATATTCAAAAAACTATTTATTGAGGGCTATTCATACGACGACTTATCAAAAATCTACGACCTATCAAAGGCAAGTCTCTACAACAGAGTATCTAGAAGCAAAAAAATACTCAGAAAGGAAATTAAAAATGAAAAATATTTATGAAAAAATAAATGACCTAGACTTTGAAACTGACGAATTTAAGCTCACCGATATAGAAAGGGAAAAATTGATGAAAACAGCAAAAACTTATAAGAAAAATTCAAAGAAAAAATATATAACAGTTGCAGCAGCCCTCCTTCTTGCAGCAGGACTTACCATCCCTCCAGTAAGAGCAGAAGTTTCTAAGGCCTTTACAGACCTTAAAGTTTCCATGATGGAAACAATCGGAGCAAGTCCAGAATCATACAAATATGTAACAGAGCTTCACAAACCAATTGAAATAGGCGATGAATCAATTGTTTTAGAAAATCTTGTAATCGAGGATGATAAGGTCTATTCAACAATACTAAGAGATCCAAAAGGCAGAAGCATTGAAGAATACATCGATACTACAAATATCTACAAAGTTGTAATAAACGGTGAGACCTACAAAGCTTGGGGATCAAGCGGATCAACAGGTATGTCAGATGACGGCAAGGCTTTTGTTTCTGAATCTATGACAACATTCGACAAAACCTTCCCAGAACTAGACCAGGCAGATATTGACCTTTACATTGGAAGCGGCATTTCAAATGAAATTGTATCAATCAAAGCAAGCTCAAATATAGTAAATAAAGACAATAAAATGCTTGCAGAAAACTATAAACTAGAAAATGGTGCAAACATTATAATGATGAAGGTAAATCCAATAGCTATGACCGCTGTAATTGAAGGATTAGATTCAAACTATGATTATCAAATCAAAGGTGTTGACCAAGAAGGCAAAGAAGTCTCCCTAGATCTAAGAACAGTCTCTGATGGAGTGGCAACCTTCATCTACAATTCAACATTCTCAGACCTAAGCCTAGATGAAATAAAAGATGGTAGAGAAATAGAATTTACCCTATTAGGAGCAAAATTAAATGAATCCTCAGGCAAATTAACTAACGATAACTACGAAATAATCGAAGAGTTTACTCTTTCTGCCAAATAAAATAGAATTTTAAAAGTAGGTGAAGAAAAATCACCTACTTTTTTAATACGCATAATCAAGCATCTTTTTAGTCATATAAAGCTGGTAACAAGCAGCTATGACCACGAACATTAGAAATTTAGGGTTTGTGCTTATAGAATAAATTATTGAAAAGCCCATAAGACCAGTTAACCCATAAAATAGATACTTATATTTTTTATCAATGCTTTCTAAATAATAATTTGCTTCCTTATTAAATTTGATTCCTAGGCTTTTTTGGTAAAAGAAAACTATAACCGCCCAAACTAGGGTAGCTACAAATAAATACCAGCTATCATGGACCCTCATTTCATAAACAACGCCTACTATCAAGACATACATGATAACCATAAGGCCTAAATAAGTATTTTTTTGTTTATTAGATAAATTTCTTGCCATAATCTCTCCTTCCTCCTCTTATTATATGCCTACCCAGGCTACTCATAATTAAAACACTAAAATTCTATCATCTTGTATGATTCGTAAAACAAAAAAGCTGACGCTAGGCCTACTAAGACAATAAATCTTATATCAAATCTTATAGCGAAATTTATAGCTAGGATATTTAAAAATGCCGCTATGTAATACTTATAAGTATCTTTTTTGGGAAGGTCCCCTAAGTAAGTTCCTATTTTTTTATCAACTCTGATTCCAAGATATTTTTGATAGAGTATAAAAATTAATGACCAGATTAGAAAAATCACAAAAAAATACCAGCTTTCATAGACTTTTATGGTATAAACTGATCCCATAATCAAAATCCACATCCCTATTAAAAAGCCTAAATATATTTGCTTTTCTTTGTTAGAAATATTTCTTGCCATGTTTTTTCCTTTCTTTTTTATACTTATACCCAATCTCCCCCATCAAACAAAAAAAGAAGGCCAAAGCCTTCTCTTGTGGGTATTATTTTAATTTATAGTTAACTTATTTATGGGATTCCTTTTCCCTGCAGTCATAGGAATGACGGAAGGAGGTATTTTATTTAAAGCTAAAATCTCTTTATTTTTTTTAAGCATTTATTATAACTTCAACCTGCTCTTCTAGGACATCTTTGTTGTGTTTGGTCTCTGAAGAATAGGCAAAGATTAAGCCTTCGTCTTCTATTTCAAGTTTCATTTTGATAAGATTTATGTGTTTTTGAATTTGACCTTTTTTTATCTTATCAAATTTTGTTGCTATGACAAAACCCATGAAGCCATTATCCCTGATCCACTCATACATTTGCTTATCAAGGGCTGTTGGTTCGTGGCGGATATCTACTATAAGGAATACTTCTTTGAGGTTTTCCCTATCGTGGAGGTATTCGTTTATTAGCTTATCCCACTTATCTTTTTCTGCCTTGCTTACTTTGGCAAAACCATATCCAGGTAAGTCTACGAGTCTAAAAGAGTCATTTACCCTATAGAAATTAATAGTCCTGGTCTTTCCTGGTTTGGAACTGGTTTTAGCGATTGCCTTCCTGTTTGAAAATGAATTTATGAAGGATGACTTACCTACATTACTTCTTCCCACGAAGGCGATTTCATCAAGATTATCATTTGGCCATTGATTTTTAAATCCTGCTACCTGTTCGAGTTCTATATTTTTTATCTTCATATGAGAGCCCTTTCGATTACTTCTGATACGTTAGTTACAGGGATGAAATTAATCTTATCTCTTATTTCTTTATCAATATCTTCTGTATCTCTCTCGTTATCTTTTGGAATTATCACGTTTTTGATTCCGTAAGCGTAGGCTGCAAGGGCCTTTTCCTTAAGTCCACCAATAGCAAGGACGTCCCCTGTTATTGTAACTTCTCCAGTCATTGCTAGATTATTTCTAACCTTTTTTCCTGTAAGGGCTGAAGTGATGGCGGTTGTCATTGTAATACCTGCAGAAGGGCCATCTTTTGGAGTTGCTCCTTCTGGAACGTGGACATGGATATCTTTGTTTTCGTAGAATTTACCTGTGATTCCAAGCTCTTTTGCATTTGATCTGATATAGACAATAGCCGCTTGACCAGATTCTTTCATAACATCACCAAGAGAACCAGTAAATTCTACATTTCCCTTTCCATCCATGACATTTGCTTCAACTGTAAGCATAGTTCCACCAACAGAAGTCCAAGCTAGGCCGTTTACAACTCCGATTTTTTCTTCTTTTGAAATATGATCGTCGATAAATCTCTCACGTCCTAGGAATTTTGAGTAATTTTGCATGGTTACTCTAACTTGCTTTTTCCCTTCAAGGATTTCTTTAACAGCACGTCTGCAAATCTTGCCAATAAGTCTTTCAAGCTCTCTCACACCTGCTTCTCTGGTGTAGGACTTGATGATTTTTTCTAGAACATTATCCGAAATAGAAAATTCATCATCTTTTAGACCAGTATTTTCCATTTGTTTTCTTATAAGATACTGCTTTGCAATATTTAGCTTCTCACTTGGTGTGTAGCCAGATAATTCTATAACCTCAAGCCTATCAAAAAGGGCATCTGGGATAGCATTAATGTCATTTGCGGTGGTTAGGAAAAATACATCTGAAAGGTCAAATGGTATATCCAAATAACGGTCAATAAACTTATCATTTTGCTCAGGGTCAAGGACTTCTAGCAAAGCACTAGATGGGTCTCCCCTAAAGTCTGAGCCTAATTTGTCAATCTCATCTAATAGGAAAACTGGATTTTTAACTCCGATACGGTTAATATTAGCAAGCACTCTACCTGCCATAGCTCCAACATAAGTTCTCCTGTGGCCTCTGATTTCAGATTCATCAGTCACTCCGCCCAGTCTCATTGAGACAAATTCACGGTTTAGGGCACGGGCCACAGACTTTGCTATTGAAGTCTTTCCGACTCCTGGAGGACCGACAAGGCAAATAATAGACCCCTTTACAGATTTATTTTTAATCTTAACTGCAATTGACTCTAAGATTCTTTCCTTGACATCTTTAAGTCCATAATGGTCTTGGTCTAGGATTTCTGATGCTCTCTTAATATCAAGGCTTTCCTTAGATTTTTTATTCCAAGGAAGACCTACAACAAAGTCAAGATAGGAAGATATAACTCCATAGTCTGGGCTCATTTCTGGAATCAGATCAAGTCTATCTAGGTCTTTTTCCAGAGATTTTCTAGCTTGTTTATCAAATTTAATCTTTTTTATCTTAGCTCTTAATTCATCAACTTCGTTTTCAGCCTGGCCTGTAGTTGAGGCAAGTTCCTTTTTTAGAACATCCATCTTCTCTCTAAGATAATATTCTTTTTGGGATTGGTTGATATTTTCAGAAACTGTTCTCTCAATTTCTTCGCCCAAGTTTTTAAGCTCAATTTCTTTATTTATTATCCTATGGGTAAGCTCCATCCTTTCCTTGGCATCAAAAGTAGATAGGATTTCGTAGTATTCTTTTGGTGCAAGGTCTAGGTGGTAGCATATCAAATCTACCAGCCTATGGTAATTTTCTAGTTCAGTCATCCCATAGGCTATTTCATCCATAATATCATCGTTAATCATCGCATAGTCTCTGAAATCCTTGACTAATAGCTTTCTTAACGCTTCTAAAACTTCAGTTTTTTCTTCATTTTCTTCTATATATTCATATTTTTCAATCTCGCATCTTAAAAAGCCTTCAGCAACGTGAAGCTTTTTTAGTTTGCCAAGGCCTGTCGCCTGAACAAAAACTCTAATATCTCCATTTGGCAATGGAAAAGTTTCCTTAATTTCAGCAACAATTCCAACTTCATGGAGACCATCTGCTTTAGGATTATCATCAAAAATATCAAACTGATTTACCAAAAACAATTCTTCGTTATTTAGTTTTGCATTTTCTACAGCATTTTTTGATATAGATCTTGATGAATCAAAATTGAGCATAGTTGTAGGCATGACCCAATATCCTCTCAAGGGGATTAGGGGGAGATTTACTTCACTTATTTTATAAACTTCATTCATGTTTGCCTCTCTTAGTTATAAAAAGGGAAATGACTAGCATTCCCCCTTTGTATCTTTATTTCTTTTTATATTCTAGTTTACTATGGTCATCGATAGATTCTTTAGTTACAATTACTTCTTTGATTTCATCTCTTGAAGGAATCTCATACATCACATCAAGGAGAAGATTTTCAATAATTGTCCTAAGACCTCTAGCTCCTGTTTTTTGGTCGTAAGCTTTTTTGGCGATTTTCTCAATAGCATCATCATTGAAGCTAAGTTTAACATCGTCAAGGTCAAAAAGCTTTTGATACTGTTTAATTAAGGAATTTTTTGGTTCCTTTAAAATCTTTACAAGAGCATCTTCATCTAGAGCATCTAGGCTAACTATAATTGGAACCCTGCCTATAAACTCTGGAATAAGACCAAATTTCAATAAGTCCTCGGTATTTACCTGAGATAGGTCAGTTTTTTCTCTCTTTGTAATATCTGCCCCAAAACCTATAGTCTTATCCATCTGTCTTTGGTTGATGATATCACCTATTCCCTCAAAGGCTCCACCTAGGATAAATAAAATATTTGTGGTATCTACCCTGATATATTCTTGAGATGGGTGCTTTCTGCCACCTTGAGGAGGTACATTGGCCTCAGTTCCCTCTATTAATTTAAGAAGGGCTTGTTGGACACCTTCCCCGCTAACATCACGGGTTATAGATGGGTTTTCACTCTTTCTTGTAATCTTATCTATCTCGTCAACATAGATTATACCAAGTTCTGCTGCCTCAATATCATAGTCAGCTGCTTGGACTAATTTTAGTATAATATTTTCTACATCCTCACCAACATAGCCTGCTTCGGTAAGACTTGTAGCATCTGCAATGGCAAATGGAACATTAAGCTTTCTGGCAAGAGTTTGAGCAAGGAGAGTCTTACCTGATCCTGTTGGTCCAAGCATTAAAATATTTGATTTTTGTAATTCAACATCTGAATCTTCTTCATTGCTGGTAATTCTTTTATAGTGGTTGTAGACTGCCACAGAGAGGGTCTTTTTGGCATCTTCTTGGCCTATGACATAATTATCTAGATAAGCCTTGATGTCTTTTGGTTTTGATAATTCAAAATCATAATCAAAACCTTCTACAATTGTCGTATCCCCTTTAATAATCTCAGAGCATAGTTCTACACATTCATTACAAATATATCCATCTGCTCCTGCTATTATTCTCTTGACCTGGCTAGCATCTTTCCCACAAAAAGAACATCTTACCGTACTTTTTTCCATATCAGCCATTTTACTTATTACTTTCTATAACTTTATCTATTAGGCCGTATTTTAAGGCCTCTTCTGCTGTCATCGCAAAATCTCTGTCTGTATCTCTTTCAATAGTTTTTAAATCCTTGCCTGTATTTTCTGATAATATCCTATTAAGATTTGATTTTATCTTTAAGATTTGTTCAGCTTGGATAACTATATCTGATGCTTGACCTTGGGCTCCGCCTGATGGTTGGTGGATCATTATATTGGAGTTTGGTAGAGAAAATCTCTTACCCTTTGCTCCTGAAGATAACAATACTGCTCCCATTGAAGCTGCTTGGCCAATACATATTGTAGATACATCTGGTTTTATATAATTCATTGTGTCATAGATTGCAAGACCACTTGTTACAACACCGCCTGGTGAATTGATATAAAAATGTATATCCTTATTTGGGTCTTCGCTTTCTAGGAAAAGAAGTTGGGCTATAATTATATCGCTTACTTCATCACGAACTTCACCAGATAGGAAGATTATCCTATCTTTTAGAAGTCTTGAATATATATCATAGGCTCTCTCGCCCCTATTTGTTTGCTCAACGACAGTTGGTACTAAATAATCTTTAGCTAACACTTTGTCTCCTTTCTGGGGATAACCCCTGGAAACTGCTGTATTTTAGTCTTCTTTTGACTCTTCTTTTTCTTATTCTTCGTGAGGAAGAGCCTTTGCCTTTGAAGCAAGAAGTTCTACAGCTTTTCTTCTCTTGATATTTTCTACAAGAGTATCATCTGATACATTCTTAGCGAAGATTTCTTTGAATTTCTCAACATCTTCTACACCGTAGTTTTTAGCAGTTTCTTGTAATTCTTTTTCTTTTTCTTCGTCACTTACTTCGATATTTTCTTTTAAAGCTACTTCATCTATTACAAGATTTGCCTTAACTCTAGCTTCTGCTTGAGCTTTGTATTGATCACGGATTTGTCCGATATCCATCTTTGTAAGCTCAATATATTGGCTTAAAGTTAATCCCATACCTTGAAGTCTTTGGTCAAGGTTTTGTAATTCATAGTCAATTTCTCTGTCAACCATGCTTTTTGGTGCGCTTACTTCAGATTTTTCAACTAAAGCAGCTACAGCTTGATTTTCTCTCATATTTTGAGCGTAGTCTTTTTTATCATCAGCAAGTTTTTCTCTTAAATTGTTTTTAAGTTCTTCAAGAGAATCATATTCTGAAATATCTTTAGCAAATTCATCATCAAGTTCTGGAAGTTGTTTTTCTGTGATAGAATTAAGTTCAACAACGAATTTAGCATCTTTTCCTTGGAATTCTTTTGCTTGGTAATCTTCTGGGAAGGTTACATTTACATCAAACTTATCACCTACATTGTGTCCAATAATTTGATCTTCAAATCCTGTAATAAAGGTATTTGATCCAATTACAAGATCATAATCTTCTGCCTTTCCGCCTTCAAATCTTTCTCCATCAAGATAACCATCAAAGTCGATATTTACCTTATCGTCTTTTTTTACAGGTCTATCTGTGATTTCAACAAGTCTTGCATTTTCTTCAAGTTGTCTATCTAGTTCTGCCTTGATATCTTCATCTGTAACTTCTTCTGTTACTTCTTCTATTACAAGATCATTGTAGTCGCCAAGAACTGGATGTGGTTTTGTTTCAACTTCTACCTTAAAAGTAATGTCTTTACCTTCTTCGATATCGTCAAGATCAACAGATGGTTGGTCGATTACTTCTAGACCTAATTCCTCTACTGCTTTTTCGTATGGTTCTGGGAATACTATTTGGATAGCATCATCGTAGAAAATTTCTGGACCATACATTTTTTCAAGAACTCTTCTTGGAACGTGTCCTGGTCTGAAACCATCTATTCTATATCTTTTTTTGTTTCTCTTATATACTGTGTCAGTTGCTTTTTTGAAATCGTCATATGCTACGTCAAATTCAAACTTAGCTATATTGTTTTCGTGTGATTTTAATTCTGTCATTTCATCCTCCGTGTACTTTTCTACTCATTGAAATAATATACTACTCATAAGTCTACCTATCAAGCTTTCTTCCTAGATTGATGGCAAAAGCTAACAAAATTTCCCTATCATTTGTTAAATTTTCATCAAAGACGCATCTTTCTATTTCCCCTAAAATCTCACCAATTAAAGGTCCTTCTTTATATCCTAAATCTATTATATCATTACCATTTATAGCCAGATCTTTTCTAGATAAAACAGGTTTTTTATCCAAAATTCCCTTTAATAATTTCCTAGCATTTTCTATGTTAGAAATATCAGAATGAACTGTTGCTAAGATATCTGCTTCTTGAAGGTCAAATAATCTCCTTAGATTATCTTCACCAAGCTTTCTTAAAAGTCTCGCTACAGATTTCTCCGTATAAATATTTGCAGAATCCATATGACGACCTATGAGATCTCCTACGTCTTCTATGGTCTTTTTGGAATATTTTAGATATTTTAATCTTCTTGCTGCTAAATCTCTAGATATTTTTTGATGACCAAAAAATCTTCCATTTCCTTCTTCATCTAGAAAAAAAGTTTCTGGCTTTCCTGTATCATGAAAAAGTGCCGCTAGTCTCGTTGTCAAATCAGCTGGAGTTTCTTCCAAGACTTTTAAACTATGCTCGAAACAATCTAGATAATGATGGGGTGAATGTTGGTTAAAACCAACCATAACCTTAACTTCTGGAAAAATTTCATCAAGCAACCCCGTCTCATCCAAAAGTCTAATCCCCCTAGCTGGGTCATTTCCTACTAGAATTTTATTTATCTCTGCCGCTTGTCGTTCTACAGAAATATATTCTAAATTTTTAAGATTTTTTCTAATAGCCTCTTTTAGATTATCTTCAATTGTAAATCCAAAATTTGCCGCAAATCTCACTGCTCTTAAGGCTCTTAAATAATCTTCTCCAATTCTTTCATAGGGATTGCCAACAGCTCTGATAACTTTTCTCAAGAGATCATTTTGACCCCCGAAGGGGTCAAATAATTTCCCATTTCTATAAGCCATGGCATTTATAGTAAAATCTCGTCTTTTTAAATCTTCCTCTATTGTCTCAGAAAAATTAACAGCTTCTGGCCTTCTTTTATCCTTATAGGATAGGTCAGTCCTAAAGGTAGTAATCTCATATTCTCCGCCATCTGTAATAAGTTTTATTGTCCCAAAAACTTTTCCTACATCAATAGTGTTATAATCTTTAAAGACTTCTTTTATCTCAGAAGGTCTTGCCTTTGTTGCTATATCAATATCAGAAGAAGTTCTTCCCATAAGTTTATCTCTTATGAAGCCTCCTACAAGATAAGATTCATATCCCTTATCTTCTAGCCTTTTTAAAACTTCTTCCTTATTCATCATCTTCTGTACTATCTTTAGTAGATTTAGGGATTTTTTGGACTTCTATCTTATAATTAACTGTGTCATCCCCGTCATAGACCTTGACTCCTTCAGGAAGATCAAGCTTAACTTCACCAGTTTTTGTATTTTTGATATAACCTGCAATTATACTTTGAGTTGAGATTTCTTCTATATCTCTAATCACCTGTCCAGGTCCCTTTATAACCACGCTATCAGGTGACACTGCCCTTAGAGTTTCCGCATAACCGTTGGCTATCTCTCCCCTAACTACTAGATTTACCTTGACTTTTTTGGTTTCATATACATAGAAAGATAGATTTACATCTTTATTATCCAAATCTGCTCCCTCTACAATTTGACCATTTTTATCAAGGACCTTGATATCAACATTGTGAATCTTTCCGTCCAGATACTTGCCATCATCAATGTGGGCTTCTATTCTATCAACTTGATTTATAACTGACTCTGGTCCTTTAATTTTTATTACTTTTGGATTTTGTTCATTCACATCTACAATCTTGCCATCCTTGAGTTTATCATCTATTACAACATTAACTGGCATTCTTTTCTCTATTATCCTTTGAATATTAAGATTAATCTTGGATGGTTCTACTGAATCAAGATAAATACCTGATGGTGTATCAACTTTAACATCAACTGATTGGATCCCCGCCTTAGCATCCATAACATTTATAGAAGCTTGGATATCATCAGCCTTAAGGCTTACTATTTCATCTCTAGACCCAGTAAGCTTTATATTTACAGAAGTAATATCATCCTTACTTACAATTGTGTATCCCTTATCTTCTAGCCTATCTTGGTTTTGGATAATAATCGGAATATTTCTAAAAGTTCTATTGGTTGAAGGGTTGGTAGAAGTTGTTACATAGGCCCACATAAAAACTGCAACAATTATCGAAAGAATCATAAGCTGCTTATCGCTATTGCCGTTAAGTTTTTTAAATCTTTCCAAAAATTTATTCATCTTCGTTCCTCTTTTCTGAAAGTTCTTTCTGTAGCCTATTTCTCAAAGATTCTTCATCAAAATATCTATTTATCACACCATTTTCAGCTATAGAAATATTTCCGGTTTCTTCTGAAACAATTATTACAACTGCATCGCTCTTTTCAGTCATACCTATAGCCGCTCTATGCCTTGTTCCAAGTTCCTTTGCGATAGTATTTGAAGTAGATAGCGGAAGATAACAAGCTGCTGCAGTTATGGTATTTTCTCTAATAATAACTGCTCCGTCATGAAGAGGAGTATTTGGTATAAAAATATTAATCAAAAGCTCGCTTGAAATCTCTGCATTAAGTAAAGTTCCCGATTCTATAATATCTGAAAGACCAACTTGTCTTTCAAGCACAACTAGTGCCCCGATTTTTTGCCTAGAAAGAGAACTCATAGCAAGAACAAGTTCATTTATAGAATCTTCGTCTCTTTTATTCCTATCGCTAGAAAATATTGACCTACCCCTACCTATTCTTTCAAGACCAGTCCTAAGCTCTGGCTGAAATACAACTATAATGAAAACTAACGAAACAGTCAAAAATTGGTTCATCACCCAAGAAACAGTATTAATATTTAAAATATCTGCGATAGATGCAAAAATAAGGACAAAAATAAGTCCCTTCAATACCTGCTCCGCCCTAGTGTTTTTTACAATAGAAAAAAGCTTATAAACTACAAAGGCAATAATTGCAATATCAACAATATCCGTAACCCTAATTAACATAAGGCTTGTAATAAAATTATCTAAAAATTTCATAGCTGTCCCTTCAAAATATTTATTTCTATATAATATAATACTGTATATTGACTAATTTTTCAGTCTAAAAATAATCTGTCTCAAAAGAAAAATGAGCCTATAAAAATAGACTCATAATAATTCTTTATCTTTAAAAGATTAATAACTTGTATCGTACAATTAATTATAATTTTTATTTTAGGCTAGTTTCCCAAATATTTTACATAAATCTGGCAAGGGTTCTGTTCGTCCCGTAGCCTTGGGAAGACTTCTAGTTTTTTGTAGCCCATGGCTTGGTAGAAGCTGTTGGTTGCGTCGTATTCTTGGTAGTGGCCTGTTTCTACTGTTTTTACTTGAGAATAGGTGTAGCCTAGTTTTTTGGCCAAGTTTTCATAGGCCTGGTTTAATTTTTCTCCTGCACCCTGTCGGTGGAATTTTTTCTTAATCCCCATTACAAATATTTCTGCACAATCAAGACTCGTTTCGTTTAGGACAATAAAACCAACTGGCTCGTTTTCTAAAAAGCAAGCTAAAAATGGCTTATCTTTCGAATCTGCTATGTATTCTTCGGTGCTTTCCGTCATTCCAAACCATTCAGGTAGGTCTTCAAGGATTCCTCTTGATATTTTTTCTTTTTCTTTTTTATCTGTGATTTCTCTTATTATAAGCTCCATTTTTTCTCCCTTTAAAAGATAATTCCCATTTGAAGCTTGTTTTAATCAGCATTTTCAGCAGGATACTTTTCTAAAAAGTCTTTTACTATTTGCTTATAACCTTCCCTATCATTGTAAGCAAATGTCGCATGCTTGTAATTGTCAACTGTAATTAGCTCTTTTTTGTCATCTGCTTTTGCCTTATACAAGTCTTCTGCCATATATGGTGGGGTTAGTTTGTCTGTCTTGGAATGAGTTATCAAAACTGGAATTTTTATATTTTTCATATAATCTCTTCCGTCCATGTCGGAAAAACTTATGCCAAGTTTGGCTTTTGAATATAGGTCGCCAGTTTTTATCATATATCCGAGGGGTATTCCTTGATCTTTAGAAATATCTTTCATTACATTTTCAATCATATCAAAGCCATTAGAAACTGGACTTTCAAGTATTAGATAGTCAATATTTGTATCGTCTTTCCCTGCAGCAATTACACTTGTAAGGCCACCATAAGATTCTCCCCAAAGTACTAACTTTCCATTTTGATATTTTTCACGAATGTAGTCGATAACTGCTCTTGTGTCTTTAGATTCTAAGAGGCCAGAAGTATTAAAATCAGCTATGTTTTCCCCAGAATTTCTCTGATCATAGGCAATTGTATCGTAGCCTAAATCTAGAAAAGTTTTCATAATAGGGCTTACAGTTTCTTTTGTTCCGCCCATGCCGTGAACTAAGACAGCTACATTTTTATTTCCTTCTCTTTTAGCAAAAATTGCAGGGACTTTATGGTTTAAATCTTGATCTTCAATCTCAATTTTTTCTAGCTTGTAATTTTTTACCAAATCATCATAATCTTTCTTAAATTCCATTGAGTTTTTAATAGTTTCTTCCCTACTCATTACATTTGTATAGCCATCAAAAACGGCTTTGCCCGTGAAGATAGAAATCCCGATTGCTCCTATAATTAATAAGATAAGTAGGCCTAATAGTATATTTCTTACGACTTTTTTCATATAATCCTCCAGCAAATTTTTTAAAGTATTTTGCTATTCTTACCCTTTATTATAGCACCTATTTGTCAAATCTATGTAAAATAAAGATAAAAAAAGAACCCCTGAAGGGATTCTTAAATATTTTTTATCCGAGCATGACATCCAAAATCATCATTATTACAAAGCCTGCTGCAAAGCCGATTGTGCCGATATTAGTATGGCTTTCGCCTTCACCTGTGGCTTCTGGAACTAGTTCTTCTACTACTACATACATCATAGCTCCTGCTGCAAAAGATAGAAGATATGGCAAGATTGGTACCATTATTGATGATAATAGGATTGTGACGATTGCTGCTATTGGCTCCACTATTCCTGAGAAAACTCCCATTCCAAAGGCCTTATGCTTATTTACCCCTACCGCTCTTAAAGGCATGGAGATAATTGCACCTTCTGGGAAATTTTGGATGGCAATACCAATTGCTAAAACCATTGCTCCTGCCATTGATAAGTCGCCCCTACCATATAAAACGCCAGCAAAAGAAACACCTACAGCCATTCCTTCTGGAATATTGTGGATTATTACTGCTAGAACCATCATGGTTGTTTTTCTTAAATTTTCTACCTTCATGCCTTCTGGGTGATCAGAATCAATATGCTGGTGAGGAATTACAGAATCAAGAAATAACAAGAAGATAATTCCTATCATAAAACCTACAGCTGCAGGTATCCATGCCATTTTGCCCATCTTTTCACTAACCATATCCATAGATGGCATAAGAAGCGACCAGATAGATGCTGCAACCATGACTCCTGCCGCAAAGCCTGATAGACCTTTTTGAACCCTATCTTCTAGTTCATTTTTCATTATATAGACGCTGGCTGCGCCGAGTGTTGTTCCTATAAAAGGAATCAACACTCCTAAAATCAAATCCTTGTTCATTTTTCACCTAATCAATTTTCCAGATGTCATCAGCATAGTCTACAATTGTCCTATCTGATGAGAAAAATCCTACGTTTGCAATATTTTTTAGACATTTTCTAGACCATTCGAGTTTATTTCTATAATCTTTGTTTAGTTTCTCGTGGGTATTCTTATAAGATTCAAAATCTTTTAGAAGGTAGTATTGGTCTGCCCTACCGTTTTGACCCTTTATTAATTCATTATAAATGTCTAGGAAATAATAAGTGTCATCATCTTTAAATTCACCGCTAACAAGGCTATCTACAACATCTTTTATATCCTCATCTTTGCTGTAGTATTCGAAAGGATTGTAGCTAGATGCTATTTCATTTAGTTCTTCAACTGTAGCACCAAATCTATAATTGTTTTCTTCTCCTGCTTGTTCGAAAATCTCTACATTTGCTCCATCTAAAGTACCCAAGGTTACAGCACCATTTAGCATAAATTTCATATTGCCTGTACCACTTGCTTCCTTTCCTGCAGTTGAGATTTGCTCAGATACGTCAGCTGCTGGGAATAGTTTTTCAGCGTAGGTAACTCTGTAATTTTCAACAAAAACTACCTTTAATTTTTTATTCACATCTGGGTCGCTATTTACAACTCTTGCTACTTCGTTTGCAAGCTTTATCATTCCTTTTGCCCTAAAGTATCCTGGAGCTGCCTTGCCGCCTAGGATAAAGGTTGTTGGTGTGAAATCATAATCCGGGTTGTTTTTTAATTTATGATACAAGTGGATTATGTGAAGGATATTTAAGTGTTGTCTCTTATATTCGTGAATTCTCTTAACTTGTATATCGAAAATTGAATCTGGATCAATCTTAACACCTTCATTTTCTAGAATATATTTAGAAAGCTGTTTTTTCTTAGTTTGTTTAATATCCCAAAATTCTTCTAGAACTTTTTTGTCGTCTAGATATTTTTCAAGACCCTTTAATTTTGCTAGGTCGTTTTTCCAAGTATCTGTACCAAGTTTTTCTGTGATAAAGTTTGTTAGTTCTCTGTTTGAGTAAACAAGCCATCTTCTTGGGGTAATACCATTTGTTTTGTTGTTGAATTTCTCGGGACTAATCTTGTACCATTCTTTGAAGGTATCGTCTTTTAGAATCTGTGAGTGGATTTCAGCCACACCATTTACAGAAAAACCTACATAAATAGCAAGATTTGCCATGTGGATTGAATCAAATCTTATTATCCTATAAGGATCTATTTGAGTTTCGCTATATCCCAATTTTTTTAATTCATCGACAAGCTTATCATTGATTTTTCCGATAATTTCTAAGCATCTTGGGCTTACTTCTTGCATAAGATCTTCTGTCCATCTTTCAAGAGCTTCCTGTAATACTGTATGGTTGGTGAAGGCAAATACCTTACTTGCAATCTTAAATGCATCATCAAAGAATATTCCATTTTCATCAACTAGAACTCTGATTAGTTCAGGAATAGCCATAATTGGATGGGTGTCGTTAAGTTGAATAACGTGATATTTGGCAAATTCTTCAAATTTAAGATCGGTCGGGAAATCTCTCTTGTATTTTTCTACCATGTCTTGGATAGATGCTGAACAGAAGAAATATTGTTGTTTAAGTCTTAAAAGCTTGCCTGCCCTTTGTATATCATTTGGATATAGGACTCTAGTTATATCTTCTGCCCTATTTTTTTCGCTAACAGCATCATCATATTCAAAATTGTTAAATTTGTTAAAATCAAATTCTTCAAATGGTTCCGCTTGCCAAAGTCTTAGAGTGTTTACAACACCATTTTCAAAACCAACCACTGGCATATCATAAGGAACAGCCTTTACTTGTTGGTCTCTAAATTTAACTATCTTAGAATCAGAGTCTACTCTTATAGACCATCCGTCACCATCTTTAATCCAGCTATCGCCGTGCTCTACTTGAAAGCCTTTTTCAATTTCTTGCTTAAAAATACCCTCACGATACCTTACACCATAGCCATATAGACCTAACTTTTTGCTAGCTGCAGAGTCCATAAAGCAAGCGGCAAGTCTACCTAGACCACCATTGCCAAGAGCTGCGTCATCTTCATAGTCTTCAATTTCTTCGAAATCGATTCCGATTTCGCAAAGTAAGTCCTTTACCTCTTTATAAATTCCAAGATTTATAAGATTATTACCTAAAGATCTACCAATCAAAAATTCTGCAGAAAAGTAATAAGCCTTTCTTTCATTTCTAAATTTTGCCTTTGTTGCTCTCCAGTCCTTATTTATAAGACCCATAATAGTTGCACAAAGAGCGTCATATCTATCTTTACTTGAAGTATCTTCAAAGCTTTTTAGGGTGATTCTTTGCAAGTTCTCCATATATTGGTCAGTAAACTTGTCTTTTGCTAATTTATCCATCTTTCCTCCTCTAAGTTTGCATCTTTACTTACTATAAAATATTTTGATAATAAATTCTATAAACACATTATATCATTAATAATTTTTGCTAAACCTTGTTATAATAACAATTGTCTCTATCTTCTACTATAGCTTGTTGTTTTTATTTATCAAGTTTGATGACTTTGAATAAATTTTATCAACTCAATTTTCTTTACTTTGCCACATTTCTTACAGGTTTTAAGCAAATAAAAAGAGCAGCACCTGCCACTCTTATTTTGCTTTTGTAAAATAAATCATACCTGTGTAAGTTCTTTGCTGGTTGTAGAAATCTTCTAGATAAAAACTGTGACGCCTTCCCCAAGATGACACTACTATTTGATGTTTCCCAGCTTTTTCATTCATTTCTGTAATACATATCCCGTGATGACTCATGACATCTATATTTTTTGATAGCCAGTTTATCAAAATAACCGGCGTATCATGAGCTAAGCCATCATTTATAAAAGATATCATTTGACCAAGGCTGATTTTTTTTATCATATTGCCTTCAAGAAGCCTATAGGATAAATTTAAATCCAAGGCGTGATTAATTATATCAATTCTTTTTAATAGGCTTTTCGCAGTTGGCACTCCGTTTGCTTTTGGTCTAAGTCTCTTATAAAATTCGTATTGAACCTTATTATAATAATCAAAATCAACCGGCCCTTTTCTAAACAAATAGAAAAAAGTATTTGTAAAAGCTGTCACCACACAGGCTCTGTCTCTAAAAAATTTGGATAGCCCTTCGTGTTTAAGCCACTCTTGGTGGCCTCCATAATATTTTTCATTGCCCCTAACAACTGGGACAAAATCTTTACTCCTCGTAAGCTTCATCGTTTGTCTCTATATCCTCTATTTTATAAGTTTTATTGCCTTTGGAAATGAGTTTGTCCTCATCAAAGCCTTTTTCTTCTAATTTTTCGTGAATCTTCTCATGAGTTAAGGTGTAGATTACTGATACAACAGGTATGGAAATTAGCATACCCCAAACACCAAACAGTGATCCTCCTATAGTTACAGATGCCATTACCCAAACAGCTGGAAGACCGATTTTATTACCTGCAATAGCTGGGTAGATAGCATTTTCTTGAATCTGTTGAATTATTAAATTATATATCAAAAATACAAGCGCCTTTACTGGTGATTCTATAAAAATCAGAATCATAGAAAAGACTGTTCCAAAAATCGGACCAAAGATTGGAATCAAATCTGAAAGACCAACCAAAACCGAAATCATAGCCGCGTTTGGAATCCCCATCAAAAACATACCTACAAAGGTCAACGTAGATAGGCAAATAACTGATATTAGCCTTGAAAATAAATAGTCTTTGAAGGTGTTGTAAGAAAGAGAAAAAACCTTATTTATATAGTCAGCCTTACTCTCACTCATAACCGCATATAACAATCTAATCCCGTTTATCTTTAACATACGTTTGTAAACTAAGATAAAAATCGAAAATACAAACATAGTGAAAACACCAATAACTCCGCTTGATACCGAGCTCATAAAGCTAGTCGCAGTTGAGTAAAAATCCACATCCTTACCTTGGAAAAACTTGTATAAGGCATTTTTTATGTTATTAATATCAACATTAGATACTGTTTTCACAAATTTTTCAGCATAGGGTTCTGTCAAAGGATATTTTTTAAGAATTTTATAAATCTCATCAACAAAATCTGGCCATTTTACTGAAAATGTATAGATTATCTTAACTACAGATGGGACAATGATACTTATAAGGATAACAAGCGATGCTATTACAATAATCCATGATAGTAAAAGCGAGCAAATTGATATAAGTTTTTTATGCCTATTCTGTTTATCCAGGGAAGAAAACTTCCTCTCAAAAAAATTCATCGGAATACTTATCATAAAGGCCAAAGCCCCTCCCAAAATAAATGGTTGGAGTACTACATATAATTTCCCAAAAGCTTTTGAAACACTATCTATATAGTAAAATCCAAAATATAATAAGATTCCTATTACAACAACTTTTAGTAAGTTTTTTGTTTTTAAATCTAATTCTTTCATATTCTTCCTTCTTGTTCATAATTCTTAGAACTATTTTACCTTTTTTTGCAAAAATAGTTAGGAAAGAAAGCTATTAATGTTATAATAGAATTAGGAGGAGCCATGAAGAGATGTTTTATAATAGGCGGTGGTAACTTTGATGGTTTTTTTGATGATATTACTGATAATGACCTAGTTATAGCAGCCGACAAAGGATTAGATTTTGCTAAAAAATCTAACTTGAAAATTGACTACGCCATCGGTGATTTCGACTCAACTACAAAGCCAGATTTTTCAAATATAATCGCTTTAAATCCAATAAAAGATATAACTGATACAGTCGCATCCATTGATTTTGCAATAGATAATGGCTATAAAGATATCATTATTTACGGTGGACTTGGCGGTAGGGATAGCCATACCATTTCAAATATTAAATCCATGATGTATTACAAAAAGAAGGGCATAGATATAAGGCTTAAAGCTTGTGGCAAGGAAATTTTTGTAATAGATAGTGATTTTTCCTATAAATACCAAAACAGAGATTTTTATGTATCAATATTTTCCCTCACAGAAAAATCAATCCTTGATATAAAGGGACTTTTTTATGAACTAGATAATTATGAAATGAAAAATGACGACGCCCTAGGCGTTTCTAATGAAACAAAGGGTTGTGATTTTGAAATAAAAGTCAAAGAAGGAATCCTACTTGTAATTTTTGAAAATTTTGATATTTAGAAATATAAAAAATCGCCCTGCTATCACAAGAAAATCTCAGAATTTTTCCTATTTTCGCTTTTTAGAAAAAAGGGATTTTCAATAGATAGTAGGACGAATATTTTTTTCGCCATTAAAATTATTTATTTTTTAAGAACAACTTTTATCCTCTCCCAAGAACTTTTAGAAACATTATTTTTTACCATATCCATTAATTTTTCTTTTTTATTTCTAGGATTTATAGGAAAATCCAATAGTTTTGGGTCAAGGTAATAAATTATATCGTCAAATACATCCTTATAATCTTTATTTTTAGATAAGTCTAATAATCTTAAAATAATTTCTCTATTATTAAAAGGAGCAAATTCTTCCATGGCAAGATCTGCCTCTTGCTGGTACTGACTGCCCAATTTGGCATCCTCATTTCCAAATAGAATAATTTCATCAAATCAAGATTTTTATCCCTGGCAAAGTCTTTCTTTTCCTTAAGCCATTTATCAACAAGACCTAAAGTTTTATTTAAAACATCAGAAAAATTATCGCTATCTTCTAAAATTTCTGATAAAATGTCCCTATCACTTGCCCTATGATTTCTTAGATTGATTAAAAATCCTAATAAAATTAAAGTTTTATCTTCAAAGTCAACTCTTGTCAAAGGTAGGTCTCTTTGGGCATAAATCGAAAAATTTCCTAGACTTTCTTTCTTAAAATCTTTTAAAACTCCTTTTTCTTCTACCTCCTTTTCCATTACAAATTGACGTCTAAATAATTTGTTCATGCCACCCCCGATCATTAAATACCCTAATTTCTTAGGATGATTTCAAGCTTTTAAAGCTCTTTTAATTTTTCCTCTCTTAGCTCCAGAAAAGTTTTGCCAGTTAATCTTTCTATTTCGCCATCGTCTATATTCTTATTCTTAAGTTTCTTTCTTGTATTATCCTCAAGCAAAATATAAAGGACTGTTGCAAGTGGGATAAAGGCTATCATACCAAATATTCCAAAAAGTCCTCCACCTATTACAACTGAAACAAATATCCAAATTGCTGGCAAGCCTTGGTGTTTACCTATCACTAGTGGGTAGAAAACTTGCTGTTGGATATTTTGGATAATTATGACAAATATCAAAAATACTAAAGCCTTGCTTGGTGAATAGGTAAAAATAAGGATAATTCCAATAGATGTTGAAAGAAAAGCTCCGATATATGGAATTAAATCAAAAGCTCCCATTAAAATTGAAATCATACCTGCTGATGTCATCCTTAAGATAGTCATTCCTATAAAACAACCTACTCCAAGAGCAATAGCGGATAGAATCCTTGTTTCAAGAAATCTAGCGAAGGAATCGTAGGAAAGTTTGCTTACATAAACTAGCTGTTTAGCTGTATTTTCTTTTAGATTTGCAAAAACAAGTCTTGCCGTTCCCTTTTTTAGTTTAGCTTTATTCATCGATACATAAATCGAAAAGACAAAACCAATTGATAGGGAAATAATTCCTTGAGATACAGAATTTATAACCGAACCTGTTTTATTTAGAAATTGCGAATCAGATCTAAAAAATTCCTGTAAAATTTTTGTGATACTATCACTTATCTTTTCAATATTCATAACCTCAAGCCTTGTTGCAAAAAAATCTGCCACTTTAGTAAAAATTTTAGACCCATTTAAAAACTCAATCAAAGAATCCATAAAAACAGGGATATTGGTAGAAATCACACCTACCGCCCTGGTTAATTCTGGTATAAGGACTGTTAAGACCAAAGTAACCATAGCAAAAAATATTATCCAGGATAAAATTAAAGAAAGACTTTTTCTTAGTTTGTCATGCTTATCATCTTTTATTAAATTTTTAAAAATTTTCTCATAAAAAAAGTTCATCGGTAGATTTATTATAAAAGCTATTACTAGACCGTAAACAATTGGTCTAAAAACCTTGTAGGCAGACCCCAAGATTTCTCCGATTTTATCTATGTAAAAAAATCCGAAAAATATACCTATTAATAAGATTCCGATGATAAAATATTTTTTAGTTTTCTCTTCAAAAATTTGTCTCATATTAACCTTCTATAGAAGAAAAAGGGCCAAGCGTTGGCCCTAAGACTTAGTATTCAATTTGTTTTTTCTCATTTTCTTTGGCTGATTGTTGCTTTTCTTGGTATTCTTTTCTAGTTAATACGTCAACTACATCAACATTAACAGTCACAACATCAAGACCGGTCATTTCCTTAACGTTTTGACCAACTGCTCTTTGGATATCATTGAAAATTTGACGAGCATTTTTTCCGTATTCAATAATTACGTCTAGGTTAATTTTTGCCTCTCTCTCGCCAACTTCTACATTAACTCCAGCTGTACTTCTGTCGTTTGATCCGAAGAAGGAACCAATAGAATCAGCGATATTTCCTTTCATTTCAAGGATACCGTCAACACTATTTATAGCAATTCTTGCAATTTTTGCAACAACCTTGTCTTCTATAATAAGTTTTGATTCTTCATATTCAAGTTCTCTGCCTTCGTTAAGATCTTTTTTTAATTCTTCTTTGTTTAAATTTTCTGTCATACCCTTCTCCTTAATTTAAAATTTTTCTAATAATTTGAAGCACTCTAACATCTCTATCAAAATAAGCTCCCACAAAATAGCCAACTAGCATCACTACCCAAATTCCCAAGGTTTTGAAAAAACCAAAGTTAAATAGGCAAATTACTGTCAGTAGGCTAAGAATAAGAGAGTTTACCTTGCCCTTATTAATTTTATAAAAGCTAAGAAAAGAAGCCTTGTTTTTTTCTTTAATATCAAGTTTTCTCATCTCAACATCTGCCATATTAGGCTCTTTTTTTATATTAATATTTTCCATCTTTTCTCTCTTCTTCTTTTTTATCAAGCTTTAAATCAAGCTTAATATCGCTTATTCCAGTGAAACTTTCTAAGTTTTTTACAATCTCTTCCCTCATTCTCTCGGAAAGATCTTTGATATCATCATTACCAAAATAATCTGCAACAGCCTTTGCTTCTATCTTTTCGTTTTCGACTATAACTGCCTTATTAGTTACACTTTTAACTCCGTAAAACTTATTTATAGACTTTTCCATCACAGATTCAAGAGAATTTCTAGTAATAAGCACACTTCCAAGATCATCTTCTATAATTACATCAAATCCCTTGTTAGAATTCTTGATTAATACGCAGAGAATAATTACTGCAAATAATATCAGAGCAATACCTATTCCCAAAATAATATTTAAACAAAGCGGGTCTCTGACGTTTTCTAGAAAATAATCAATAATACTTTCTTCTCCCAAGCCAAAGGCTATAAAGACCGCACCTAGAATAGTGAGTACTACAAGCATAAGGCCATAGAGAAACTTCAAAAATTTTCCCATATTAATCTCCTTGATAAATTGATACCCGCTTTAAAATTATTCAATCATTATTCAAGTTCTAAATTAAGTTCCAGCCATTTTTCATCGAGACTATCTCTCTTTTCTTCTAGGTCTTTCATTTCCTTAAAAAGAGCCGCGACTCTTTCCTGGTCGTCATAAAATCCTTCTTCTAGACTTTCCTTTGTCAAAATTTTAAGCTTTTTGTCGATATCTTCCATGTCTTTTTCAATTTGGTTGATTTCTTTTTTGATAGCCTTTACTTCGTCTCTTTTTAG
>QWCE01000760.1_pt1 | contig 57009 bp, 55 predicted proteins | sample 1972531 | NCBI WGS metagenome assembly QWCE01 (sample SAMN09866716, study PRJNA288562) | Human gut metagenome isolate term4_stool, whole genome shotgun sequencing...
CCCGGCGAGGGCGGGTTTGGGCGGAGCCCAAAAGTAAAGAGATGTAAGCCAAGTGTTACTCACTATATACTATTTTTACACCAATTAATGGACTTGACCCTTTTTTCACCCTGATTTTCTTACAATCTAGCGAATTGTCAGGGCTCTCGGCCCTAACAATCTTAGGATTAAGAAATTTGTCAGGGTTTTGGATCCTTTTTTTGAGATTTGACAAATGGCCAGGCCGCAAGCTTTAGAATTTCAGACTCAGGGAGCGGGAGTTTTGTCAATGGACATACGCCGGGCGGAGCCCAAATGGCAAAAACGGCAGAAAGGGCGGTATCCTCATACCGCCACTACCCCAGCCGGGCTCATCGTCTGCCGTTTCCCATGGCGACCCATCCCATTTATGGTAAAATCAACCAGCGAGATACAACGATACAACGAACGGTTGAGAAATATGGGGCTTTTCCAACCGCCGGGATATGGTTTTGGGATCCTCATGGTCCTAGAATAAGGGCAGATCAAGGGAAAGCCCCTGGTCGACGGCCAAGAACAAAAGGTTCCCTATATAGAAAGAAGGTTGCCATGAACCACCAAGCGATTTGCAAGAATATTGCCAAGTATCGGAAAGAAAAGAAGATGACCCAGGATGACCTGGCGGAGCGGATTGGGGTGTCTCCCCAGGCGGTGTCCAAGTGGGAGAATGGGGTGTCCTGTCCGGATATTGCCTACCTGCCGGAGATTGCTGAGGTCTTGGGAGTGGATATCAATGCCCTTTTCCGGGAGGAAGAGGAGGAGCCGGAGACCTATTTGGTCGAAGACCACCAGAAGAAGGATCCGGCCAAGATGCTTTTCCGGATCAAGGTCCTTTCGTCGGATGGGGATAAGGTTCGGGTCAACCTTCCCTTGCCTCTTCTCAAGATGATGATGAACACCGGGGCCTCCATGCAGTTGGGGGATACCGATCTGTCCAGCCTCCGGAACATCGACTGGGACAGCCTCTTCGCCATGATTGACAATGGGGTCATGGGGAAGTTGGTTGAGGTGGAGTCAGCGGATGGGGATTTTGTGGAAATCTATGTGGAATAGCCATGAAGATCATCATTGACCCGGCGGATGGCCACCGCATGGTTATCCCCCTGCCCACCCGCTTCGTTTTCTCCGGCTTCGCCGGACACATCATAAAAAAAAGCCTCCAGGCCACAAAACTGGAGGAAGGGGAGAGGATTCCGGCCATCCCCTATGAGATGCTGCCCATGGCCGGTCGAGACCTCCTACAAATGCGGAAGGACTACCCCGGCCTTCCCCTGGTTGAGGTGGAGTCGTCGGATGGGGACCATGTCACCATCTATCCATAAACCGCCTCCATCGATATACCACATCCATTAATCACTTCCCTCCTTCTACCCCCGGTTCGGACAAGCGTCTGTGCCGGGGGTATTTTCATGAGGTTTTTGCCAGGCCTCCCGCCCAATCCCTTATAATAGAAGCAAGAAAGAAAAGGAGTAGACTATGCGGAAAAAAGTACAAGTGGTGACGACGGAGGACCTCATCCTCCGCCCCTTCCAGATTTCGGATGCGCCGGCCATGTTCCGGAATTGGGCCCAGGATCCGGAGGTGACCAAGTTCCTGACCTGGTCGCCTCATGCATCCATCGCAGAGTCCCTGGAGATCTGCACGGAGTTTGCCTTCGACAACCAGGGCTTCGGGGCCAACTGGGCCATCGCGGAGAAGACCAAGCCCCAGGAAGCCATCGGGTCAGTCAACGTGGTGAGCCGGGATGAGGAGATCATGGCCTGCGAGTTGGGCTATTGCCTGGCCCGGAAGTTTTGGGGGCGAGGCTATATGAGCCAGGCCGTCAAGGGGGCCGTCGACTTCCTTTTCCGGGAGATGGACTACAACCGGATTGCCGCCCGGCATGACTCCAACAACCCCGCATCCGGCCGGGTCATGGAGAAGGCGGGCATGGTCCGGGAGGGGGTCCTCCGCCAGGCCGGCAAGTCCAACCAGGGGATCGGGGATATGATCTGCTACGCCATCCTACGGTCCGAGTGGCTGGAAAGGCAGAAGTAGGCAAGATTTTGGTAAGGAGAAAGGGGGAAAGAATGTACGATGTAATCATTATTGGCGGTGGGGTGGTCGGCTGTGCCTTGGCCCAGCGCCTGTCCCGCTATGAAGGGAAGGTGGCGGTTCTCGAAAAGAATGTCGAGGTCTGCACGGAGACCACCAAGGCCAATTCGGCCATTGTCCATGGGGGTTTTGATGCCAAGCCCGGGACCCTCAAGGCCCGGTTTAATGTCCGGGGGAACCGGATGATCCCGGCCCTGGCCAAGGAATTGGACTTTGTCTATCGGGAGATCGGGTCCCTGGTGGTGGCCTTTGATGATGAGGACCGGGAAGCCCTGGATATGCTCATGGAAAGAGGGGCGGAAAACGGGGTGGAGAACCTGGAACTCATCGACGGGGAGAGGGCCCGGGAGATTGAACCCAGGCTCTCCGATAAAGTGGTGGCGGCCCTTTGGTGCCCGGGTTCGGGGGTGGTTTCTCCCTTCGGCATGTGCTATGCCTTCATCGAAAACGCCCTGGACAACGGGGTGGAGCTTTTCACCGAGCGGGAAGTCGTCGGCTTGGAAAAGACGGATGAGGGGGTCCGGGTTAAGACCAACCAGGGGGACTTCATGGCCCGCTTTGTGGTTAACTGCGCCGGCCTCCACTCGGATGAGGTGGCCCGGATGGCGGGGGATGAGGACTTTTCCATCATCCCCACCATGGGGGTTTACCGGATCCTCCGCAAGCAGGCGGATGGGGAGATTTCCACCGTGGTCTTCCAGACCCCAACAGCCAAGGGCAAGGGGATTTTGGTGACGGCGACCTATGAGGGGAATACCATGGTCGGGCCCACGGCCTCAGCCATTACCTCGGAGCTGGAGACGGACACCATGGAGGATTCCCTGGACCTGGTCGACCGTCTGTCCAAGAAGTCGGTGCCTGACCTGGACCTGTCGACCTCCATCCGGGTCTTTACCGGGGTCCGGGCCAAGCCGGATACCCATGAGTTTATGATTTATCCCTCCAAGAAGATGGAGGGGGTCATCCAGGTGGGCGGAATCGAATCTCCCGGCCTGACCTCCTCCCCGGCCATTGCCGAGTATGTGGACGGCCTCCTCCATGAGATGGGCTTTGATGGCCCGGAGAAGGCGGACTATGTCGGCCGGCGGAAGGGGATCGACCGGGTAGCTCACCTGCCGGAAGAGGAAAGGGCTAAGAAAATCCAGGAAGATCCCAACTACGGGGAGATCATCTGCCTCTGCGAGCAGGTCTCTTTGGGCGAGATTTTGGAGGCCATCCACCGGCCGGCCGGAGCCAAGACGGTGGACGGGGTCAAGCGGCGGTGTCGGGCCGGCATGGGCCCCTGCCAAGGGAGACGGTGCGGACAGAAGGTGCCGGGAATCCTGGCTAAGGAGCTGGGCCTGGCGGAGGAAGACCTGGCCCAGGAGCAGCACGGGGATGCCCTCGTCCGGTCCTTCTTCCGGGACCCGGATAAGGAGGTTCTTGGGACCAAGGCGGAGGACCGATGACCGGCTTTCAGCTCAAGCTCATCGCCATCCTTACGATGGCGATTGACCATATCGGCTACGGCCTGGTCTACTACGTGGGCCTGGCCGATCCGGACAAGATGGTCCTCTACACCCTCTGCCGGGGGATTGGTCGGCTGGCCTTCCCCATCTTCTGCTTCCTCCTGGTCGAAGGATTTGTCCACACGAAAAACCTGGCCCGGTATATGGGCCGGATGGCCCTCTTTGCCCTGGCTACCGAGCCCTTTTTCGACTTCTTCTCCACCGGGACCTGGTTTTCCATGGAGGGGCAGAACGTCCTCTTCACCCTCCTCTTCGGTCTCCTGGCCCTGGCCAGCTACAATAAAAAAGATTGGCCCCTCCTCCTCCGCCTCATGGGCGTGGCGGGGGCCATGGCCTTGGCTCATTTTGCCGGGTCCGACTATGGATTCTACGGAGTCCTGGTCATTTTTCTCTTCTACCTCTGCCGGGACCTGGGTTGGGGTGGCAAGGGACTGGTGGCGGCGGCCAACCTCTACCAGAACTGGGCCGCCCTGGGGGTCCTCCTGACGGGCTTCTACAACGGGCAGCGGGGCCGGGAGATCAAATACTTCTTCTACGTCTTCTATCCGGCTCACCTCCTGGTCATTGGCCTCCTCAGCCAATACTGGTTCTCATGAGTCGGCATCGGGGTCTTTTGGTATAATGGGGAGGCAGGAGGGGGCAGGGCCCGGTCGGACGGCCTTGGGTAGGCCCTCTTGTTAAGATGAAAATTTACTAGCTTACATGAATAAATCAGGGGACTCAGGTCCCATGGAAGGAGAAGCGCATGGACAGAGTTTGGCATTATTTTAGAGAGCTTTCGAAAATCCCCCGTCCCAGCAAGAAGGAGGAGCGGGTGTCGAATTGGCTGAAGGAAGTGGCTGAGGGCATGGGCCTGGAAGTCGACCAGGACGAGGCCCTGAACATCCTCATCCGCAAGCCCGCGTCCCCGGGCTATGAGGACCATGAGGGGGTTATCCTCCAGGGCCATATGGACATGGTCTGCGAGAAGACGCCGGAGTCGGACCACGACTTCGACAAGGACCCCATTGAGCTGGTCGAGGAGGAGGGATTCCTCAGGGCCAAGGACACCACTCTGGGGGCGGACAATGGAATCGCCGTCGCCATGGCCCTGGCCATCCTGGAGGACAAGAGCCTGGCCCATCCTGCCCTGGAGGTCCTGGTGACTACGGATGAGGAGACCGGGATGTCCGGCATGTTGGACTTCGACGCCCACAAGCTCCGGGGAAGTCGCTTCATCAACCTGGACTCCGAGGAAGAGGGAGTCCTGACCGCCGGCTCCGCCGGGGGATTCACCTACTCATTGACCCGGTCCCTGGAGACCACTGCCCCCCAGGCCGGCTCTGCCTACCACCTGGTCCTGGACGGCCTGGTCGGTGGCCACTCCGGCTCCGATATCGATAAGCCACGGGGCAATGCCATCATCCTCATGGCCCAGGCTCTCCAGGCTATCTTTGGGGCCGACCTGGTCCAGCTGGCCTCCCTGACCTCGGGCCGCCTGGACAATGTCATCCCCTCCCGGAGCGAGGCGGTCTTTGTCACCGAAAAATCCCAGGCCGATGTCCAGGCTGCCCTGGACCAGGTCATGGCGGACCATGGCGATTTGGAAGGAAGTCCGGCTTTCCACCTGGAAGAGGCCGCCATGCCCGAGGAAGTCTGGGCCTCCGGTCTTTCTGAAGACCTCCTTCGCTTCCTGACCACCATCCCCAATGGCGTCTTCGCCCATCTGAAAAACAGCGACCTGGTCCAGACCTCATCCAATATCGCCATCATCGATCAGAAGGATGGTGAGGTCGAGGTGGTCATCTCCTTCCGGTCCTCGGAAGAAGTGGACCTGGGCAAGCTCCGGGCCAAGGTGGATGAGGCGGCGGACCAAGCCCGCCTGGCCTCCCGGACCTTCGCCGTCTACCCCGCATGGGGCTTCATGGAGGAGTCGGCCCTCCGGGACACCTGCTGCCGGAACTACAAAGAAGTCACCGGCAAGGACATGGAAGTCCTGGTTATCCATGCCGGACTGGAATGTGGCTGCATCTATGACCAGCGGCCCGAACTCGAATTTGTCTCTATCGGTCCCAATATGTACGACGTCCACTCCGTCAAAGAGCGGTTGGACATGGCTTCCGCTGAGCGGACCTTCGCCTATGTGAAGGAAATTTTGAAAGCCCTGTAAGAGAGGGGCGCATAAAGCCGCCACAATAACCCCAGGCCAAACAAGCAACCCCCAGGCATATCAAAGCAACCCCCAGTCCCGCCTTCGCTTAGGCAAATCCTTCGGATTTGCAATGCGCTCAGGTCGGGTCTGGGGGTTGCTTTGTGGTGGGGGTCATGAGGGCTGGGGTAGTGTGGAGAGACCGTGTTCCTCTTTATTGGGATTACTCTAGGGGTCACCCCTCCTTTCCGCTGTTTTCGTCATTTGGAGGGGCATGGGGATACCCCTCCTTTCCGCCGTTTTCAGCATTTGGAGGGGCATGGGGTCACCCCTCCTTTCCGCCGTTTTCGTCATTTGGAGGGGCATGGGGATACCCCTCCTTTCCGCCGTTTTCAGTATTTGGAGGGGCATGGGGATACCCCTCCTTCCCGCAGTTTTCACCATTTGGAGGGGTATGGGCCAACCTTTTGGGCTTCGCTCCGACGCCACATGGTCCGGCCTTGCCCTAGAGCCTTACGCCGCCATGGCCCCCTCTTTCTTCCGGAGGAAGAGGAGGGAGAGGACGAGGGCGATGGCGACGGGGGCCAGCCAGCCCATGCCGAGTTTATATAAGGGAAGGAAGTTTTCGGGGAAGGCGAGGAGGGCGGTGATGGGGGCGGATTTGGCGATGGCTTCGGGGCTGGCGGCCAGGCAGTCGAAGAAGGCGGGGATGGCGGCCAGGATGATGGTCAGGGTGAAGGCGGCCTTCTTGAGGGGGGCTATGGCGTTGAGGAGCCAGAGGAGGATGAGGGTGATGGTGAGGGGGTAGAGGAACATGAGGGCGGGCACGGAGAGCTTGATGATGGCGTTGAGGCCGAAGTTGGCGAGGAGGAAGGCGATGCCGATGAAGGTCAGGGTCCAGGCTTTATCCGAGGGGCCCTGGGGGAAGAGGCGGACGAAGGTCTGGGAGATGGAGACGGCCAGTCCGATGACGGTCTTGAGGCAGGCGACGGTGATGGTGAGGCCGAGGAGGAAGAGGCCGGGGTTGCCCAGGTAGTGCTTGGCGGTGAGGACGAGGACCTGGCCGCCGTTTTCCTGTCCCGGCATGATCCCCATGGAGGAGGCGCCGATGTAGGTCAGGCCCAGGTAGAGGATGGACATGATGACCAGGGTGAAGAGGGAGGACCGGCCGGTTTCCCGGGCGATGTCCGCCTCATCCCGGATGCCCAGCTGGCGGATGGTGGTGATGATGGTGATCCCGAAGGCGACGCAGGCCAGGACGTCCATGGTCTGGTAGCCGTCGATCAGGCCCTGGGGGAAGGAGGCTTGGGCATAGGCCCCCTGGGCCTCGAATGAGGCGGGGTTGCCCATGGGGTTGGTGAAGCTCATGACCAGGAGGATGCCCATGAGGAAGATGAAGAGGGGGGCCATGAAGCGGCCGATGACGTCGAGGATCTTGGCCGGCCGGAGGGAGAAGTAGAGGGCTAGGCTGAAGAAGACCAGGGAGTAGATGAGGAGGGGGAGGGTGGCCTCTCCGGAAAGGAGGGGCTTGATCCCCACCTCAAAGGCGACTGTGGCGTTTCTGGGCATGGCGAAGAGGGGGCCGATGGTCAGGAGTAAGAGGAGGGTGTAGAAGAGGCCGAATCCCTGACCGGCCTGGCCGGCGTAGTCCTTGAGGGTTTCTTTGCGGGAGAGGGCAAAGGAAATGATGGCCAGGATGGGGAGTCCGACAGCGGCGATGAGGAAGCCGATGGCGGCGGGGAGGTAGGACCCTCCGGCGTTTTGTCCGAGCATGGGGGGGAAGATGACGTTCCCGGACCCGAAGAGCATACCGAAGAGAAGGCTGCCCACAGTCAGGGATTGTTTCCGAGTAAGTTTTTTCACGGCGAACTCCTTATGAATAAAAGCTGAGGCCCGCCTTCCCTTATTGGGGGACAAGGCCAAATAAATTTGAATGAATTAATTATACCAAATAATGTATAATGTGAGAATGAGGAAAAAATTTGACAAGTAAACGCTAAGTAGACGTTCCATGTTTACTATAGTCATAGTGAAATCCTTTTCAAACGGAGGAGTAAAAAAGGTTTCCTCACTGTCAACCGAAACCCTATGAAACTAGAAAGGACAAAACGATGTCAAACAAAGACACCAAGCAAGTCCGCTTGCCGAGCTTCTTGGAAGCCATCATCCCTATCCTGGTAATGGTCTGCCTCATGGTCTACGTCTTCGGCTTCAGTAACGAAGATTATGACGCGGCCCATATGCCCCTCATCGTCGCGACGATCGTGACTTGTATTATCGGAGTTATTTGCGGTCATTCATTTGATGACATGATGGACGGAATTATGGAGCGTATCTCTGCAACGATGGGGGCCATCCTCATCCTCTTCACCGTCGGTCTCCTGGTATCCTCTTTTATGATGTCCGGAACCATCCCGGCTGTTATCTACTACGGTCTGGACCTCCTCTCACCCAAGCTCTTCCTTCCGGTGGGCTGCATCCTGGTCGCTATCGTCGGCCTGGCCTGCGGATCCTCATGGACCGCTACCGCTACCATCGGTATTGCCTTCATGACCATCGGTGAAGGTTTGGGCATGAACCCCGCCATCACCGCCGGTATGGTCATCTCCGGCGCCTATGTCGGCGATAAGTTCTCCCCCCTCTCCGACACCACCAACCTGGCCGCCGGCGTCTCCGGCACCGGTCTTTTCGACCACGTCACCGCCATGATCTCCTCCACCGGCCCGGTCTTCCTGATTTCATTAATTATTTATACCATCATCGGCTTCAACGTTTCCGAAGCCGGCTACGATCCCACCATCGCCGGTGGAATCCAGCAAGCTATTGCTGATCACTTCAACACTAACCCTTTGGTTCTCCTGCCTATCCTGGTGGTCATCGCGGTCTGCCTCCTCCGGGTTCCCGGACTGCCTGGCGTCCTCATCTCCGTGGCCACCGGTGTCCTCTTCGCCTATATTTTCCAAGGGGGCGGCAGTGTGGGTGACACCTTCACCATCCTCCACTATGGCCCCTCCATCGAAACGGGCAACGAGTTCCTTGATGAAGCCTTAGCAAAAGGTGGTATGGACAACCAGATGTGGACCATCAACCTGATTATCCTGGCCGTCTCCTTCGGTGGTGCCCTCGAGCGCTGCGGGATCGTGGAGAAGCTCTTCGGTCACCTCAAGCAACGGATCCATTCTGTGGGCTCCCTGATCCTCGCCACCATGCTCACCTCCATCTTCTGCGACGCCGCCATGTGCGACCAGTTCCTCGGCATTGGCGTTCCTGCTCCTCTGTATGAAGACAAGTACGACGAAATGGGCCTGGGCCGGAACATGATGTCCCGTACCCTGGAAGATGCCGGTACCCTCTGGGCCGTTATGTTCCCCTGGACCGCATGCGGTGCTTACCAATCCAAGACCCTGGGTGTGAATTCCTTCAAATTCTTCCCCTTCGCCTTCGTCAACCTCCTGAACCCCATCTACGCTGCCCTAACCGCCTTCATGGGCCGGAATATCTTCTGGGCTGACGGTTCCTACACCAACATATTCGGAAAAACCAGACAGGGCAAGGTCGCCGGTGCGCCTGAAAAGGCTCATGGGGTGGCTATGGAAGCCCTCCGCAAGGGTCGTGAAAACGGGACCATCCCCAAGGTTCAGGCCTAAGCTTCATGTCCGCTTTTTCTCACCAAGACTTTCCCTGGAAAGATCAGGCCCCCAAAATTGTCAGCCGCCAATATTCAGGACAGAAGCCCTGGGTGGCGAAATATGGGGTGATCATGGCCTTCTTCTTGATCGGCATGGCCTTCCTGACCCAGTATAAAATCACTATTATCCTGGGCCTACTCCTCCTTTTTTCCCTGGTCACCAAGCGCTACGCTGCAGTGACCCCCCGTGGCCTGGAGTTTTTTGCCGACATGATTTTTCGGACCAACCACCGCCTGATCCCCTGGTCGGACCTTGACGCCATTACCTATGAGAAAATCCCCGGCCAAGCCGACCAGAACATCTTCTACTTCACCCGAGGCGACGTCACCAAGCGGGTGACCTTCCCCTCGGCCGACCGGAAGAAGATCCTGGACCTCGCTCGGGAATACCAACCCGACATCCGGATATACGATGGGAAAGACTACCGACAGAAGCTGAGCCAAAAGCTCAAGAAAAAGAAAAGATAAGCAGAAAAAAGAAGCGGTGCCCGAATTTCGGACACCGCTTCTTTTGTTTTTAGGGGAGTGGGGCTGCCTTGGCATGGTCGCTATTAGGGGCTCATACCGCCTCAACTGGAGGAAACTACGAACAAGGCGGAATTTTGTCCTCATGCCTTCGAGGGCAAGTCAGCATCCTCCGCCTCGGGCTCTGAATTCATCAATTTTCTTGCCCTTGGACCCTGATATCCTTGGGATTAAGAAAAATGTCAGGGTTTCTCACCCTGACATTTTTGGCTTCTATCCAATTAACAGGGCTTTTTTTTATCCTGCTATTCTTGAGATTTTCTAATTTGACAGGGTTTTTCTCCTGACATTCCTTCGATTTGCCCATTTATCAGGGTCAATTTCGGCCCTGATATTTTTATGATCCTACGAATTGTCAGGGCTCCGGACCCTGATATTCTCGCATTTTTCTGAATTATCAGGGGGAGGTGACCTTGGGAGGTGGTGGTATCATGAGGTTTCCAGGAGTGGGTGACCCTAGGAGATGGCGGTATCATGAGGCTCCCAGGGCCCTGGTCTAGCGTGGAGTAGATTCCAAAACTTGTCCTGGTTCCGGCAGATGGCGGAGTTGGCGGCAACCCCATCCCCGAAGGGCCCCACCGGCGCCCCCACCGCCGCCAACCCAATCTCTTCCCAAGAACTATTTCAGGCTGTTGACCCGGCCCACCATGAGGGGGCTTTCATTGAAGGCGGTTAGGACAAAGAGGAAGGGGCGGTCGGCCTTGAAGTCGTAGACCTTGTCCGGGATCTGCATAGCCATTTCTGTCTTCATGATGGTGTATGCGGCGGCTTTGGCGCCTTCTTCATCCATCATGAAGCGGGTGGCATGGGAGGCCTCGGTCAGGAAGGCCGGTGTTTCCGGGGTAAGGAGGCCGGTGAAGTCGGCCTTTTTGCTGTCGAAGGCTTCTTGGATGCCCAGCTTTTTCATGACCTCCACCAGGGAGAACTTGTTGGTCAGGTCCAACTTGGGCAGGGCCATGCGGACATCGCATGTGGCCTGGTTGGGGTAGTTGTCGGGGTCGGAGAGGAGCTGGGTCAGGTCGGGGGATTGGATGAGGGCATCGAAATCGCCGTCCTTGGGCCGGATGATCCAGAGGCGGGCGGGCCCTCCAAAGGAGAGGGAGAGGGCGTCGAAGGTCTTGCCTTGGTAGATGGTATCGATCCGTTCGGCGTGAATGAAGGGGAGGGTTTGGTCCCCGTCGACGCCGTGGAAGGTCTCATCTTTGGTCATGGACTTTTCAAAGACCTCATTCCAGGCTCCCTTGAAATAGAGGGTGGAGGTCAGGGCGAAGACGGTCTTAGGATCTAGGCTTTCTTCATTGGCCTGGTCATCCAGGAGGCCGCCCGTGTTTTCCTTGAGCCAGTTTTGGAGGAGCTTGTCCATTTCAGGGGACCCCATCTTTCCCTGGAAGAGGGAGGCCCGGAAGTCCTTGTTGATCGACTCCAGCCCTTCTTTGCGAGCTTTGACCGCCTCATTCATCCAGACGGCATTAGCTGATTGGATGTGGAGGAGGCCGTCATCGTAGTTGAAGATTTCCGTCATGGCCCGGCTGTTTCTCCGGTTGGTCTCGGAGGAGTCCAGGGATAGGGCCTTGAGGATTTCTTCCTGAGTCTTTCCGCCGGCGGCTTCCGCCAAGACTGAGAGGCACATGTAGGTGTTGAGGGGGGAGTAGACCACATTGTCCTTTCCCTCGCTCATGAGGATCCGGTTCATCTTTTCCGTGTAGCGGTAGAGGGGGTCTTTAAATTTTGACTCCTGGACTTCCTTGTCCAGCCGGTTCCAAAATTCCCGGTAGGCCTCGCTAAGCTTGTCATCATATTTCCCCGAGGCCTCCGGGTGCTGGTGGACTTCCAAGGGGGCGGCCAGGGCTAAGACTTCCTTGCCCGCCAGTGGGCTGGGGGCTTGGGCGGGATCCTTTGTCGATCCGCAGGCGGTCAGGCCAAGGAGGAGGGCCAGGCTCATGGCCATGGGCTTCTTTAGGGGACGGAGGAGGCGGAAGCCCTTGTCCCGGTTTTCTTGTTTCTTCATGGTCAACTCCTTTCCATGAGGATTCACCTTTCGTGGAATCCTTTTCTTTGTTTTTATTATAGGGTGGGGGCAGGGAAAAATAATGGTGGATTTGTGAGGAAAGAAAAAGGGCGAATAAAAGCCCGACCGGGTGGTCGGGCGGGTTTGCTATGGAGTTCTCAGAGGAAAGTGGCGATTTTACTTGAGCAGGGCGGTGAATTCCTTCATCCAGAGGGGGAGCTGGGGCGGTCTCTGGGCGGTAACCAGGTTGCCGTCAACAACGACTTTGTCCTCCGAATAGCTGGCGCCGGCGTTGATGAGGTCCGTCTTGATGTTTTCGACGGAGGTCACCTTCCGACCCTGGAGGATATCGGCTTCCACCAGCATGGAGGGGCCATGGCAGATGGCGGCTACGGGCTTGTTCTGGAGGACCGCATCCCGGGTGATCCGGACAGCGCCTTCGTGGGTCCGGATCCGGTCGGGCATGAAGCCTCCGGCGATGATCAGGCCGTCGTAGTCCTTCATATCAACCTCATCATAGGTCTTATCGGCGGTCAGGGAGTCCCCCTTCTTGCCCCGGTAGGTCGTCTTTTCCAGGCCCACCAAAGTGACCTCATGGCCATCTTCCTGGACCCTATAATAAGGATAGATGAGCTCGCAGTCTTCAAAATTGTCAGCAACAAAAGCTAGAATTTTCATCAGAACCTCCTCTGTTCGTTTCCTTTCTTACTTTACATACCCGAAAGGATCTGATCCAACTGGTGTTCACGAGAATTCTACTCGCGATTTGCAGAATTTCCACCCCCCTTTTGTGGTATATTGGGAACAAAAGTAACGAAAAAGAGAATCCCGCCCCTCTTTCTATTGAAGAGAAGAGGCGGGAAGTGAAAAGTATGGGAGGAATCAATGAATCAACATTCTGCACACCATAAAGGAAGAAGGTTTCTGGCCTTCCTTTTGGCCGGCCTTCTTTTTTTCTTGCCCTTTGGGGAGGAGGCCCAGGCCTACCGCTTGGACCGAACCTTGGCCAAGCGGCCTCGCTATGACCTGACGGATGGGGGGACCGCCCGGCTGACCCGGATCTTCGAGAAGGAACTGGGTCCCGGCCTCATCCTCACCCGCTTCACCCGGGTCGACAAAAAGGGCCGCCCGACCATGGGGGCCATCCTGGAGGCAGACCTGACCAATGAGAACGTCAGCCTGGACTATCTCTATAACGGCAAGGTCAATCGCCGTCGGCCCCTAACCCATATGGCGGATGAAAAGGCCAACCTGGCCGGGGCCATCAATGGGGACTTCTTCGATATGCGGACGTCTGGCACCCCAAACGGAAACAGCCAGGACGAAACTCGGGAGGTCCTCAACGCCTGGTCCCACCGGACCCGGGATTCCCTGGTCATTGATGGCCAGGGCGGAGTCCACATGGGGGAGACCCAGCTGAAAGGCAGCGTCACCATCGCCGACCAATCCTATATGATCAATTCGGTGAACATGAATGCGGCCTCCAAGGGGACCTTCGCTGTTTATACCGACAAGTGGGGGAATTACGCTCGCCTTTCTGAAAATGAGGAAGGGATGGAAGCTTTTTTGGATGAGAACTTCCAGGTCATCAAGGTACAGGAAGTCTCTCGGGAGGCCATCCCCTATGGACAAATCGTCATCGCCTCCCCCGGCGGAGCCTCCATGGATGCCCTCAAGGCCCTCCAGGTGGGAGACCAGGTCAGTATTACCTACCGTTTATCCAGCGAACTGACCTCCGATCCTCAGCTGGTCATGGCCAATGGTCACCGGATCCTGACCGGCGGGAAAATCTCCATCCAGGACCGCCAGGTCCACCCCCGGACAGCCGTAGGAACCAACGCTGAAGGGAACAAACTCTTCATGGTGGTGGTGGACGGAAGAAGCCGCCGATCCGGCGGCATGACCATGGTCCAGCTGGCCCGGCTCATGCGGGACATCGGGTCCAGCGATGCCGTCAACTTTGATGGTGGCGGATCAACGACCATGGTGGTCCGGGAGCCCGGAGCAGCCAAGACCCGGGTCATCAACCGGCCCTCCGACGGCAGCCAGCGGTCGGTTGCCAACGGTCTGGGCGTCCTCCTCAATGAATTTGCTGCCCCGGAAAAGAACTTTTTCAATGACATCCATGTGGGCCGGATCACCGGGGAAGACCGGATTGAGACCGCCTGCAAGGTGGCCACCCTTTCCATCAAGAAGGCCGACAAGGTCATCCTGGCCCGGTCCGACCTCTTTGCCGATGCTCTCTCGGCCGGCCCCCTGGCCCACCAGGAAGGAGCCGCCATCTTCCTGGTCAACCGGGACCGCCTGGACCCCATGGTCAAGTCTACCATCAAAAAGATTGGGGCCAAGGACATCATCCTGGCCGGAGGAGATTCCGCCCTATCCGACCAGGTGGCCAATGAGGCGGCTGCCCTGGATAAGGACGGCAAGGTCGAGCGGATCGGGGGATCCAACCGCTATGAGACCTCGGCCCTCATGGCCCGCAGGGTCGTTGCCCTCTCCGGAGCCAAGGAGGCCGTGGTCGCCACAGGCCTGACCTTCGCCGATGCCCTCTCCGTCGCCCCCTTTGCCGGTGCTAAGGGCGCCCCCATCCTCCTGACGGCCCCCAACGCACTCCCGGCTTCCACCGCCTCCGCCATCAAGACCCTGGGCATTACCGGAGTCCACATCATCGGTGGCGATGCGGCCGTATCCTCCGCCGTAGAAACCCGCCTCCCCAAGACCCTATCCCGGATTGGCGGGTCCACCCGGTATGAGACGGCCGCCCTGGTGGCCAAAACCCTCGGCGCCGGAGACACCGCCTTCGTCGCCTCCGGAGAGAACTTCGCTGACGCCATGGTCATCGGCCCCGTCGCCGCTGCCCAAGGCGCCCCCATCCTCCTGACGGCTAAGGATAGCCTGCCCGCCGCCATCTCCAGCTACATCCAAAGCACCCAGATCACCAACTTCCTCATGATCGGAGGAAAAGCGGCGATTGGCGAAAAGGTGGAGTGGGCTTTGTGGGATTAGTGGGGGTCTGTGAAGCACTACGATTCGTTTTGTGCCGTGGGTAGTAGTTTGGCGTTTTCACAAATCACCACTACTTAAACAACAGTAGATCAAGGATCAGCCCATAGCTGTTTTTTTTCATTGTAAAGCCCCCAAAAGTTGGATTTCTAAATCCAGCTTTTGGGGGCTTTGCACACCTTAGGGAAATTCACTATTAATTCAATTGAAATTGATCTTTCCTTTACTTGTTTACTACATTTACGGGGTTGCCTGCAAGAAATGCCTTCACATTATCAACGACACAATCCATGATCCGTTGGCGAGATTCCTTAGCTGCCCAGGAAATATGGGGAGTAATCAAGCAATTTTTTGCCTGAAGGAGAGGGTTGTCAGCTTGGATAGGCTCTGTTGAAACGACATCCAAACCTGCCGCATATACCTTGCCCGAATTTAGGGCTTGGGCAAGATCCTCCTCAACAACCAATCCGCCCCGGCTGTTATTAATAATGATTACTCCATCCTTCATCTTAGCGATATTGTCTCTGTTAATGATGCCTTGAGTGGAAGGAAAGAGTGGGCAGTGGAGGAAGATGACATCGGACTCCTTGAAGAGGGTGTCCAGGTCGACATAGCGAGCGAGCTTTTTCCCCTCATCGCTTTCATATTCATCATAAGCGATGACCTTCATTTCCAGCGCATTCAGAAGCTTAGCTGTGGCTTGTCCAATTCGTCCCAGGCCAATAATGCCGGCTGTTTTTCCATAGAGCTCAATCAAAGTATAATCCCAATAGCACCAGTCTACGCTTTTTTCCCATTTTCCATCTTTTACCGTTTGGCCATGATGACCATAGTGGGAACAAATCTCTAGAAGCAAACCAAGCGCATACTGGCTAACGATCTGAGCTCCATAAGAAGGAACATTAACTACAGGGATTCCTTTTTCTCTTGCATACTCGTAATCCACCACATTATAGCCGGTGGCCAGCATGGCAATGAGCTTAATGTTCCTGCATTTGTCGATCGTTTCCTTGCTTATCGGAGTCTTGTTGGTAATTACAATGTCAGCATCACCGATTGTTTCAGCGATAACGGGGGATTCCTCATAAGAAGTTCGGTCGTATACTTTAAGATCCCCCAGAGCCTCCAATCCCTCCCAACTCAGGTCGCCCGGGTTTTCCGTATAACCATCTAAGACTACGAGTTTTATAGCAGGGCCTCCTCTCTTTTATCAATAGTTTTTGTCGGCGGAAGCGGTTCTTCCTTTATTTATACTTATTCTTCATGATATCGTCAATTTCCTTGCCCGTCTTGGCCTGGGCAAGTTTTTTCATTGCTGCTTCTTCCGCATCGTGCAAGGCCTGGGCCCGCACTAGAACATCCTCCAGGTATTCTCTGGGAAATTTTACAGCTCCATTCTCATCCATATGGATAACATCTCCGGGACCCACACGCATTCCACAGATGTCAACCGTGTCATTAATGGCTTGGAGGGAGAAGTCACCATGGCCAGCAGTAACACCGGTTAACATATATTGAACACCAAGTAAGCGAACCCCATCCACATCTCGCGAAGGACCGTCTGAAATTGCACCGATCATACCTGCTCTTTTGAAGGAGGTCATCATATTGCCTCCAAGAAGACCGTTTTTTTGTTTGATTTCTTCTGGCATATCTTGTTTGACACATAGGATGACAGGCTGAGGAGATTCTTTAATCGCATCAAATACATCTCCAACGTTGCTGCCATGAGAGTAATTTGGGTCGGGAAGGCCATAAGTTGCAGTAACCACATAACCACAAAGACGTCCAAGCTCCGGGAACATACATTTCAGAGTAGAGTCCGTATACCAATTTCCATACCATGGATTATATAACCCCAAGCAATTTTCATCCCTAGGGTAGGTGGCCACTACATTTGTAATGGTAGGGGTATCAAAAGCCTTGAGTTTTTCCATAATCTCTACATCGCGTTTGATCTGGTCGTCGGTCAGATTCCAATTTCTTTTCATTGGGAAGGTCCTCCTAGATTTGTTTTATAATATGCTACTATCATCAGATAGCGATGATAGTTTCAACCACAAAAAAGTGAACCATTCAATCCTTATACAATAAGGAACTTTGTTGTACGCAGTTCCTGAAAATAATCGCTTTATTTGTTAAGAAGAAAATTTTAGACGATAGTTAGAGGCATCTTTCGACGTGGTGGAGGAAAAGCCTCATCCAACTCATCCATAATTTCACTTGGTAAATGGATATCTAATGTTTTGAGATTTTCCTTCATATGTTCCACGCTTGAGGTGCGAGGGATAGGGAGGATGTTGGACTTTTCTTGAATAAAACATAAGAGCAATTGGTAGACTGTCAAGTCAAGCTTCTGAGAAATACGAATTAGGCTGGGATGTTGAAGCAGCCCATGTTGAACTTGGCCGGCTTGAGCAAGAGGACAGTAAGCCATGAGATTAATATTGTTTTTAGCACAATATGGGGCCAGGGAATATTCTATACCGCGGTCTCCTAGGTGATAAAGAACTTGGTTAACCCGACATTGTTTTCCATCCTTCTCAGATAATAGTGCCTTCATATCTTCCGTATCAAAGTTTGAGACACCCCAGTTTTTTATTTTCCCAAGAGATTTCATTCTCTCAAATTCAGAAATTGTTGCTTTCAAAGGAGTGCTCCCTCTCCAGTGGTAAAGATACATGTCCAGGTAATCAGTATTAAGCCGACGAAGAGTATTGTTTAGGCTGGTTTCCATATGCTCCGGATTCGCGTTCCAGGGGTATACCTTGGATACAATATACAGACTGCTTCGGTCATAAGGTTGGATGGCTTCTCCTACCAGTTTTTCGCTCAGGCCTTCCCCATACATTTCAGCAGTGTCAATCAACTGAATCCCGTGTTCAATACCGTAGCGAATTGATTTAATTTCGGACATTTTTGTACTAGGGTTTTCTCCCAAAAACCAAGTACCAATTCCTAATTTTGACAACTCTTGATCCGTAAAATTGATTGTTTTCATCAAAGTCTCCTTTCAGATATCATCACGTCCATTCCCTGGTTTAATGGTCAATTTAAATGCCAGATATAGTGAAATATAGTCCTTCAAGTTTCTGGGGTTAAAGCCTGTCATCTTTTTTAGTTTATTCAATTGATATTGCAAGGTATTTGGGTGGATGAACAGGGTATCTGCACATTTCTTTAAGCTACCATTTGATTCTGTATAGGCTCGAAGCAGGCGCTCATAATATAGGATCTCACCATGATTTAAATTTCCAAGGATTCTATTGATAAAGACCTCCTTATTTACTGCATTGACAGATTGAAGAATTAATCCCAATCCAAGATCTTTATAGAATAAATAATTATGAGGGCGATCAGTTTGAATCCAGGAAACGCAGGATTCTGCTTGTAAATAGTTCGCACGAATATTATCCAGATCTTCAAATGGATCACTAATACCGAAACATAAATGAATAGAGTTATACTCCAGAAAATGATCTATGATCAGGCTTATTTCTCGGATGAGAAGCTCTTTATCAACGATTCCTGTTATAATAATGACTTTATCGTAGTAAATTCCCATAATGCTTCGGTTGGCAAATTTTCGACTCAAAGTTAGAACATCTAAATTTATGTTGTCTTTTAAAGAGAAAGCTTTTCCATCCCTGGACTTGCCAATTAAAATGACGTGCTGAGAACTTTGTGCGAGCTCCAAAGGGATTTCGAAATCAGTAGGAATATCGTTAATCAGTTGCTCAATGACGAGTTTATTTAGCATTTGATGATGGTTTTGTGTCTGTTGGATCCAATTTTGGGCGATCAGGATTTCCGTCATTTTCCGGATGATATCCCCGTATTTCATCACTTCATCCGGTTTCCCTGTAATGCCAATTACGCCTATAATTTTCCGATTAAACCGTATGGGCATATTTATCCCCGACTTTGCTCCCTGATAAGAATTATCATCAGAAATTGCTACCGTTGTAGATTTTTCCAGGCACTCCAAAGCACCATAGTGAATGGAGCCCTCACGGTCATCTACAGTTGACGCAATGATACGACCTTCAGAATTCATAAAATTCAGGTCATAATCTATAATCGTTTTCAGGCGTTGAACAATACTTTTGGCAATATTTTGATCGATTTCTAGCATAGATTCCCTCGCATTCAAGAACTCTTATTCTTTATACAAAGTATAGCAGACAGTTAAAACAAATAATTAATCAAATTTTATGAAATATTTGTTTCTTAAAACATATAACTGTTTGTTGAAATTTGATATTCTTCTTTTGAAGAAAGTGTTTGCACGTCAATGGAACTACTACTTTAACAGGAGGAAAAATCAATGTTTACGAAGAAAAAACGGTCTATTTTAATACTTTTAGCAATGGTTCTCATTGCTGTGACTGCCTGCGGTGGTGGCGGTGGCGGTAACGAGGATGCCAGCTTCGAAGGTCAGAACGTTAGAGTGGTTATCGGATCTTCATCAACAACCGGTGACTCCTACCTGGTTGCTGATGGCACCATGAGAACACTGGGTGGTCTTCTCAAGTCAGACATGAAAGTTGATGCTGTAGGTGCCGGCCCTGCCTTTGAAACCATGCGTGGTGCAAAAGCCGATGGTTCAACGATTATGATGTTCCATGATATGACCTACCTGGGCGTTTCCTTTGGAAGTTTCCCTGAGGAGTATAGCCTTGACAATTATACGGTTGGCCCCATGATGATTTCCAACCCCGGTTCTTGTTTTGCAGCCACTGCTAAGGCTCCTTACAATTCAATGGTAGAAATGGCCGAATACCTAAAAGCAAATCCGAATGAGACGGTTAGAGTTAACATTGAGTCCGGTTCTGTGTCTCACCTTGGCTTCATCGTTTTCTATAATTGGGTAGTTGACAACTATGGGCAGAACGTTGCCGACCAGATCAGCGTCATTGTTGGTGGTTCTACGGCTGAAAAGAGCCAGAGACTTTGGGATGGAAACACGGATGTGATCTTTGGCGACTATTCATCTTTGCTCCAGTACACCGAAGAGGGTGTTGAAGATCAGTTAGCCATGAAGTTCATTGGTTTCCTAGATAAAGTTGATGGTGTAGACAACCTGTCCTTCGCTGAGCAGGGAATTACTGTTGATGGTGAGCCCTTTGTTTTTGCAAAAGACTTTGTCATTTACCTACCTAAGGATGCGCCTAAGTCTCTTCTGGATCAGTTAGATGAAGCCTGCAAGAAGGTGTCAGAAGATAAAGATTATATTGAACGCATGACAGGTTATAAGTACAAGGTGAACTTCAAGCCTTCTGCTGAAGCTGAAAAGTATATCAAGGATAAGGCCGCAAAAATGGACAAACTCATTAAGGCTGCTCCTTCATTAGACACACTGACTAAATAGGAATGATCTAGGAGTCAAGGGTTATGAATATAACTTACTCAACTTCTCATCTGGTATTCCCTAAGATTATTTTAATAATCTTAGGGATACTAGCTGCGGGCTTAGTGCTACAGCGCTTTATCCGGACAAAGAGAGCAGGAACCGGGTTCTTCGGTGATGGCTCATTTGAATTCTTTGTCAAGGATTTCGATAAGGTGCGCTTTTTTGGCACTTTTTTAGGCTTGTTCGCTATGGTCCTCTTAATGATATTTGCCGGCTTTATTCCGGGAGGAATCATTGGGATCTCTTTCCTGAATATTTTATATACTGGATTTGATAAAAAGAACATTTTAGTTTCCATTATCATCGCCAGTATTGAGACCTTAATTGTATGGTTCATTTTTGGTCAAGTTTTCTCAATCACATTACCGTAGGAGGTTCGTATGTTCGACTTTCAAGTAACCTATATTGCTTTGGCCTTACTGGGTGTGGTTGTAGGAATCGTATTTGGAGCCTTACCAGGAATGACTGCAACGATGGCTGTTGCGATCTTCTTGCCACTAACCTATGGTTTGGGCCTAGTTCCATCTTTATATCTATTAATTGGATTATACGTTGGAGGGATTTCAGGTGGACTGGTTCCTGCGATCCTCATCAACATTCCGGGAACCCCTTCCTCCTTATGCACTACCTTTGATGGTCACCCTATGGCTGTACGTGGAGAAGGTGTCCGAGCGATGAGACTGGGAATTTCAGCCTCGTTAGCAGGCGGTATCATCTCCCTCGTCGTATTAGCCTTATTTACCCCTATTTTGTCTAAATGGGCTATTAAGTTTTCATCAGTCGAGAAATTCCTGATTATTGTCTTTGCTTTGACGGTTATCGCTTCTCTATCTCACGGAAAGATGCTCAAAGGATTGTTCACTGGTGTGGTAGGGATTTTCTTCTCTCTGGTTGGTGTTTTCGAAATGAATCAGATGACAAGATTTGTTCCTAAATCGTTGAGCCTGACCTTACGTGATGGATTCCAGCTATTACCCCTCTTGATTGGCTTATTCGCCTTTGCACAGCTTTTCTCTGAAGCAGAAAAGGGAATGAAGCAGACACTTGTGGAAACTTCCGAGCTGGATAGCAATGCCCGTGTATTTAAGTTCAGGGATTTATTACCTCAATCGACAAACATTGTTCGTTCCTCTCTGATCGGGACATTTATGGGAATTCTTCCCGGTATTGGAGGTTCGGCCGCCTCCCTATTGGCCTACTCACAGGCCAAGACCTGGTCCAAACACCCGGAAAAATTCGGGACTGGATTTGACGACGGATTGGTAGCCAGTGAGGCCTCAAACAACGGAATCACAGGCGGAGCTTTGGTTCCTCTTTTGAGTTTGGGTATCCCCGGAGATTCGACCACGGCAGTGTTGATCGGTGCCTTTGTTTTACAGGGTATTCAAGTTGGACCACTCTTTATTGAACAGAACCCTATGCTTTGGAACACCATCCTCTTTGCCCTTCTGCTTTGCAACCTTTTAATGTTCGTCTGCATGTACTATCCGGTTAAGCAGCTGGCCAATATCATTAAGATCCCCAAGGGAAGACTTTATCCGGCAGTAATCCTTCTTTGCTTAGTTGGAGCCTATGCGACTAGAAATGGAAACATGTTCGATGTTCTTACCTTATTCATTTTTGGCCTCATCGGATATCTGTTTGAAAAATTTGATTACCCAACAACAACCTTCTTAATTGGTTTTATCTTAGGAAGAGATTTGGAGAGATACTTTATTGACTCCGTGACAGGCGCAAATGGTGACTTATCTATCTTTTTTGCACGGCCGATTTCTTGGGTCATTTGGGTCATGATTATCGCATCTTTGGTTTATGCTTTCTTCAGCGCAAGAAAGAGCCAGAAACAGGAAGCGGTGAGGTAACTTATGCAAGTCATTAAAATCAATCCAAAAGACAATGTTGTGACTTGCATTATCGAAGAAGGCTTAGCGGAGAATAGTCAGATTCCGGAATTTCATTTATCCACGCAATCGAATATTCCCTTCGGCCACAAGATAGCTTTAGAGGATATTCCACAAAACAATCCAATTATTCGGTATGGAACCACGATCGGTTTTGCAAAAGAAGATATTGCAAAGGGAGGGTTGGTTGATTTCCATAATGTATTAACTACCATCTCCTCAAAGTTAGATGATTTGCTCGACATTCCTTTTGCTATCCAAGACTCCGGTTATCAGATTCCTGACTTGAGCGATAGAACGTTCATGGGTTATGTGAATTCCGATGGAACCGTCGGCACGAAAAACATCCTAGCAATACATACGACGGTTCAGTGTGTCGCTGGAGTTGTGAATCGTGCCGTAGATTATCTCCGTCACAATGTTCTAGCAAACTATCCGGAGGTTGAGGATGTCGTGGCCATAAATCACAGCTATGGCTGCGGTGTCGCCATTAATTCTGACTCTTCCCACGTTCCCCAGGCGATTATCACCAATATTGCCAAGAACCCTAATCTCGTGGAAGAGTCTATCGCTATTGGATTGGGATGTGAGAAATTCACCATGACCAGGGCTTTTGAACACATCCCTCTTGAGAACCAAATTATCCTCCAAGAGGAAGAAGGTTTCGAGGCGATGATGGAGAGAATTATCTCTTTGGCCGAGAAAAAGTTGGACATCCTGAATAAGCGTCAAAGACAGGCCTGCCCCTTGGATCAGCTCCGTCTTGGCGTACAGTGCGGGGGAAGCGACTCCTTCTCCGGGATTTCTGCCAATAATGTCATCGGCTATGCGATTGATGCTTTTGCTAAGGCCGGAGCCAAGGTCGGATTCTCTGAAATCACTGAAGTGAGGGATGGATCTCAAAAGCTGATCGAAAGAATGAGGGATCCTGGCTTGCGAAGGAAGTTTGTTGATATCGTCAGCTGGTATGATCATTATCTCGAATCTGATCATGTAGATCGTTCGGCTAACCCCACCCCGGGCAATCTGGAAGGTGGCTTGATCAATATTGTGGACAAGGCCATGGGCTCCATCAACAAGTCAGGATTTTCTGAAATTAAGGATGTTGTTGCTTTTGATGAAATTATCCATACTCCTGGCGTCAATTTCATTGCCACCTCGGCCTCAGACTTCGTTTGTGGAACGAGTCAATTAGCTGCTGGTGTCACACTCCAGGTCTTTTCAACGGGACGCGGAACTCCCTACAATTTAAGGGAGTACCCCGTGATCAAGCTGTCCACGAATCAGAAGCTGGGCCATCATTGGAAAGACTTAATTGATCTGGATTGTGGTGACTTGCTGACAGGCTCTCGCAGTTTGGAGGAGTTGGGCACAGATCTTATTAATTTAATCATTGATGTAGCGAGCGGGAAAACAAAAACAAAGGCCGACTATTACCAATTGTTCAACGATTTAGTCGTCTTTAACCCGGCTCCGATCACATGATTGTAGAAAGGAATGCTTATGGATATAGACTTCTTAAAAGGCGTCATTGTGCCGATTATTACCGTCATTGATGAGGAAGAAAACCTTGACGAACAAGGAATGCGGGATCAAGTTGATTATGTTATTGAAGGTGGAGTCGACGGAATCCTAGCATTCGGATCGAATGGAGAGTTCTACCAGGCGGAAGAAGACTTCATGGAGAAGACCCTGCAAGTTATTATTGACCAAACAAGGGGTCGTGTCCCTGTCTATTTCGGCATTGGAGCTATTAACACTAAAAAAGGCGTTCGCTTAGCTAAGATGGCAGAGTCTCATGGTGTTGCCGGCGTATCAATTCTTCAACCGATGTTCATTACACCAACGGAAGATGAACTCTACCATCATTTCGCAACTATTGCCAATGCTATCCCTGAAACACCGGTTTTGCTTTACAACAATCCTGGGCGCACAGGTTATAAGATGACTCTGAACCTGGTGGACAAATTAGCTCATGGGGTTAAAAACATTGTTGGTATGAAAGATACGTCTGGCGATATTACCTTCACAGAAGAATGCATCCGCCGGACTAGAGATATCAACTTCCGTGTTTTTGGCGGAAAAGATACGTTACTCTACGCTTCTCTATGTGTAGGGGCTGTAGGCGGTGTGTGTACGGCTGGCAACTTCATGCCAGGCCTGATCGGCGCTGTTTATAAGGAATTTGTGGCAGGAAATTTGGAAGCCTCATTAGAAGCTCAATTTAAATTAAATCCAGTAAGATTGGCCATGGATTTGACCACCTTCCCTGTAGCTGCTAAGGATATGTGCCTCCTCCAGGGGCGGGAAGTTGGTAAGCCATTCTTGCCGACAAGATTGACTGCCGATGAAAAGACTTTAGATATTTTTAGAAAGGTTATGAAAGAAGCGGATTTGCTGTAAGTTGTATTTTTCTCATTTAAACAGAAAGGAAAGCTTTATGAAAATTGGATTAATTGGATTAGGGATCATGGGGCTACCCATGGGGAAGAACCTGTTGAAGGCAGGTCATGAACTCTATGTCAATGATAGAAATCAAGATCGGGTTAAGGAGATTGTCGCGGAAGGAGCTATTTCCGCTAGTCATGAAATGCTAGGCGATGAATGTGAGCTTATTTTAACTATGCTCCCCAACTCTCCCCATGTAAAATCCGTTATGTTAGGTGAGGATGGTTTAGTGAATTACATGAAAAAAGGACAAGTTTTCATTGATATGTCATCCATCAATCCCATTGCTTCTCAGGAGATTGCAGCCGAATTAGAGAAAAAGGGCATTGAAATGCTGGACGCACCGGTTTCTGGTGGAGAACCTAAGGCAATCGACGGGAGCCTATCCTTTATGGTTGGCGGTAAAAAGGAAATCTTTGAAAAATATAAGGATATTTTGGCTATCATGGGCGGATCCGTTGTTCTATGTGGAGATGTTGGTGCCGGGAACACAACAAAGCTGGTTAATCAGCTTATCGTAGCAGCAAACATCCAAGCTTTAGCTGAAGGTCTAACCTTGGCATCTAAATCAAATGTAGATCCTGAGGTTGTCTTCCAGGCTATCCGTGGCGGATTGGCCGGATCCACTGTAATGGAAGCAAAGTCCATGATGATGATCGAAGGTAATGATAAGCCTGGATTTAAAGTTGACCTCCATATCAAGGATTTAAATAATGTTCTTGAGGCAGCTCACTCTGTAGGTGCCTATGTCCCGATGGCGGCTCAATCTCAGGAAATTTTCCAATGGCTCCACAACCATGAAAAGGGCAACGCAGATCACTCAGCCATGGCTCAATTTTATGAGAGTGTCACCGATATTAAGATAGGCCGTAAATAACCAATATGCCCCAGGCTGTCTTAAGTCAAACTTAAGACAGCCTTTTTACTTCAAGGAGGAAGACAGTGATACCTAGAATTACAAAGATGGAAGTTTTTCCCGTTGCCGGCCTAGACAGTATGGAATTAAATCTCTCCGGAGCGCACTATCCTTACTTTACAAGAAATATTGTTATCTTGACAGATGATCAGGGCAATGAGGGCATTGGAGAAGTTCCTGGTGGAGAAAAAATAACAAAAACCTTGAATAAGGTGAGTAGCTATGTCATTGGAACTTCTATTGGAGAGTACAAAAACACGCTGAATGCGATTCGGACCTGGAATCAGGAGAATATTAAAGATGATGTCCGTGGCAAACAAACCTTCGACCTCCGCGTAGGTGTTCATGTTGTTACTGCCATTGAATCCTGCCTTCTTGACCTTCTAGGCCAATTTTTAAATGTGCCTGTGGCTAGCCTCTTAGGCGATGGGCTTCAGAGAAAAGATGTCCGTTTCCTGGGCTACCTTTTCTATGTTGGTGATAGAAAGAAAACAAATCTTCCTTACTGCGTAGAGGAAGATTGCGACGTCGATTGGTATCGCTTGAGAAATGAAGAAGCGTTAACTCCTGAAAAGATTACGGAGCATGCCATTGCTATTCATAAAAAATATGGTTTTGAAGATTTTAAGCTGAAGGGAGGGGTCTTCAGCCCTGAAGAGGAAGCGGAAGCTGTAATCTCTATCAAGAAAGCTTTCCCTAGTGCACGTGTCACTTTAGATCCAAATGGTTGCTGGTCTTTAGAAGAGGCCTTACGAATTGCACCAAAATTAAAGGATGTATTAGCTTATTTAGAGGATCCCTGCGGTGCTGAAAATGGTTTTTCCGGACGTGAAATTATGTCAGAATTCAAGCAAGCCTCAGGTATGAGAACGGCCACCAATATGATCGATACCGATTGGCGTCAAATGCGCCATTGCCTAGAGCTCAAAGCCGTCGATATTCCTTTGGCGGACCCCCATTTCTGGACCATGGAGGGATCTGTGCGCGTTGGTCAGATTTGCAACGAATTCGGTCTCATGTGGGGCTGCCATTCGAACAACCACTTTGATCTTTCCCTGGCCATGATGGCTCAATGTGCCGCTGCTGTTCCCGGTAGACTCAATGGAATCGACACCCATTGGATTTGGCAAGAGGGAAGAGAACGGTTAACTACTGCTCCCATGCAAATTGTTGATGGGTGTATTAAGGGAATTGATCAGACTGTCGGACTGGGAGTAAAAATCGATCGCGATCAACTTATGAAAGCACATCAGCTGTATGTTGATAATAATCTTGGACAACGCAATGATGCGATCGGAATGCAGTTTTTAATTCCTGATTGGAAGTTTGATAATAAAAAGCCTTGTTTAGTTAGATAAGTTATATTCTAGAAATGAGATAACGAATGGATTTCAAGCTAAAAAAAGATGCCGACTATATTATCGATACTTCCATCAAGGCAGTTCTCCCTGATGAGGCGGTTCGACGGGCATTAATTGATTTTAATATGCCCAAAGGCAAGCTCTATCTGGTGTCTGTTGGCAAGGCCGGATGGAAGATGGCACAAACAGCGATTGATATTTTGGGTAGCAAGTCAATATACAAAGGAATTGTTATCACAAAATATGACCATTGCGTTTATCCCTTAGAAGGTGTTGAACTTTGCGAAGCCGGTCATCCCATCCCTGATGAAAATGGGTTTAAGGCTACTCGTGCGGTTCTCCAAGAAGTCAAGCAGCTGGGCGCTGATGATTTAGTTCTCTTTCTTCTTTCTGGTGGGGGATCCGCCTTATTTGAAGATCCCCTTATTCCACCGAATGACCTTCAGGATATTACGAAACAGCTTTTGGCGAAGGGGGCAGATATCGTAGAAATCAATACGATAAGAAAGAGACTTTCCGGCGTCAAGGGTGGAAAATTTGCAAAATCCTGTGCTCCGGCAAGAATCTACTCCATTGTTCTTTCAGACATTATTGGAGATCCCTTAGATATGATCGCTTCAGGCCCTGCCTGTGTGGATACTTCCACTTGTCGTGATGCCTTGGATATCATCAATCGCTATGAGATCAATATGTCGGATGAAGCGCTTCAGCTGATGGAGATAGAAACGCCGAAAAAGATAACTAACGTTGTGACAAAAATTACCGGTTCGGTTACAGATCTAACAGAAGCCTGTAAAAGAGCTTGTATTGAGTTGGGTTATGAACCATTTATTTTAACAGATCAGTTGGATTGTGAAGCGGCAGAAGCAGGACGCTTTCTTGCAGCTATTTTGAGAACCCATGCCAAGAAGCAAAGGAACCTCGCTTTTATAGCAGGGGGGGAAACAGTAGTTCGCTTAAAGGGAAATGGACTGGGGGGGAGAAACCAAGAACTGGCTCTTGCTGCTTGCCCAGGAATCGCCGATTTGCAAGGTAGCGCCATTTTTTCCTTCGGTTCCGACGGGACGGATGGGCCTACTAACGCCGCAGGTGGTTACGTGGACTATGAGAGTAAAAAAGAAATGGATGAAGCGAGACTCGATATCTACGCTTATTTGGAGAACAATGATTCCTACCACATTCTAGAAAAAATAGGAGGATTGATTGTTACCGGTCCCACCGGAACTAATGTGAACGATGTTTCTGTAGCCCTGTTAAAAAGTATTTGATTTTGAAAGAGAGTTTCATTTGGAAAATTTCAGTTTTACTATGGGGGTTGTATTCCCGCTCATTTTTTACATGTTAGTGGGATATGCCTGTAAATTAAGGGGCCTAATTAATAAGGATCTAGCACTCAAGATCAATAGCTTAGTTTTTTCCTTGTTCATGCCCATGAGCCTTTTCTTAAGTTCTAGTCGATCTTTTGAAATAAGAAGGGAGTTAGTAGGCGTTATCGCCTTCACCCTTTCTGGCATGCTTCTTGTATTCTTCATCTCCTGGTTCTTTTATAGCAGATGGGTCACAGAGGATAAGTATCTTGGCTCCCTAATTCAATCCAGCTATCGGACGAATTTAGGTTTATTTGGTTCGGCCCTCACATATGCTCTCCTTCAAGGTAAGGGAACGGGAATAATAGAGGTTTTGGTTGCGGTGTATATTCCTCTTGCCAATGTGCTCTCTATTTTCATCTTGCAGTACTATGGATCAACAAAGACATCAATGAAGGATACCCTGGTACATGTCCTAAAGAATCCTCTGATCGATGCTGTATTATTAGGGCTGGTATTCTCGCTTCTAAATATTAAAATCCCAGACCTCCTCTATGGACCCATGAAGTCAATTGCGAATATTGGGACACCTCTGGCTTTGATTTCATTGGGGGCCATCTTTTCCTTTGAAGCCACAAAGAAGATTTTTAAGGTCCTTGTAGTTTCAACGATCGGTCGTCTGGTCATTGTTCCTCTCTGTATGCTATCCCTTGCAGTTCTCATCGGTTACCGAGGAGAAACTCTGGTTGCTCTTTTAGCGGTCTTTGCTTCGCCTGTAGCAGTTGTTACTTATTCCATGTCATCCTCCATGGGACAAGATGAGGAATTGGCTGGACAGATCCTGATTTTTACTTCGATCTTCTGTGCATTCAGCTTATTTTTCTTTATCTATGTTCTAAAAAGTTTACAGTTGATATAGAATGATGGATCCTATAGGGATTGTTAGCCGAGAGCTATAGATTTTTAATCAAAGCCTAGAAATCTTAGTCGTTAGGCGACAGTTCAGAAGCATAAACATCTAGGCTAGTGAGACAGAAAGCAATAACGATTAACACTAATCCAAATTTATTGGATTGTTTTCATTTCAATCTCACTGTTGTCTCAACTAAGCAACTAATGTGTGAGATGCAAGTGAGAAATCCCTCCTAAGAAAGAACCTAGTTTTCAAGACTAGGTTCTTTCTTTTGCTCTATTTCTATTCTCCAAACACCTATCTTTTTTTCTTAGTCAATATTTTTTTTATTTATGACGTAGTTATATGAGCAAGCATGTTAATTAAATCTAAAAAAATTAGTTTTTTTGAATATTACGCAAGAAATCGCTTGCAATACATGACTTATTTTGATATAATTTAGCAAATAATGATCAAAAAAGAAATAAATTGAAATAAGCCACATCTTTGCCTATTTTGGATCGGTTTTTTTGCAAATCAAATAAAAACGATTGCAAGCCTATTTGAGAATCCTGTAGGAGGAACTCGATGATTCAAGCTGAACGTTTAGAGGCCATTCAAAACCTATCAGATACTAATGATATTGTCACATGGGAGTATTTAGAGGACCTTTTAAGTGTTTCACGTTCGACCATACGCCGTGATGTTAATGAATTAGAAAATGCTGGCATATTAAGAAAGACTACAGGCGGTTTTGTTTTTAATCCAAAGACGCATCGTCGTGAGCCAAGTAATCGAATGCGTCAGGTTTCCAATACTGAGGAAAAAATAAAGATTGCAAAAGCCGGTCTCGAATATATTGAAAACAATAGCTTTATCATGCTTGACTCGGGTTCAACAGTTACAGAATTAGCCAGGCAAATTCCAAATATATTAAATCTATATGTTGTCACTTATGATTTTCAACATATTACTTATTTGGAAGAAAAAGAAAACATCACATCATATCTTGCAGGGGGGGTGGTTCGAAAAGGATTTACAGCATGCCATGGACATTTCGCAGAAAAGATAATGTCCAGCTTTCATGCAAATACTTGTTTTTTAGGTGCTGACGGGGTGACCCCATCGTTTGGAATTTCTGGTTTCAATTCATATGATATTCACCTGAAACAAATCATGATCGAGCAATCTGAGCAAGTCATACTTTTAGCTGATCATTCAAAGATTGGAAAGGATGCATTCACCTTCGTTGCTTCAGTTAAAGATGTTGATGTCATCATTACAGACGATAAGACACCTGAGAATCAAGTGGAAGCCCTAAGAGATTTGGGTGTAAAAGTCATTGTTGTCGAATAGGTTAGGGAGGCTTTCATGGATTTTCCAACAACTTTTTTTGGATGGGTAGGCTTTTTACTGGACAAATATTCCGTAGATTTCCTCAGGGGACTCTTGGTTACGCTGGAGCTTGCAATCATCGGTACCATTCTAGGGTGCCTTATCGGCTTTATCGTGGGGATGATACGAACAATTCCAATTGATGAAGATTCTTCCATGGTGCGAAAAACACTCACAAGAATTATAAAAGCAATTTTAAGCGTCTATGTTGAAGTGGTTCGTGGTACGCCAATGATGGTCCAAGCTATGGTTCTTTATTATGGAACGATGTCGATTTGGGATATGGATATTCCGTCATTTCGCGCCGGTATTGCTGTCCTCTCTTTAAATATAGGTGCATATATGGCCGAATCTGTGCGGGGGGCAATTAAGGGAATTGATCCCGGCCAGATGGAAGGAGGAAAGGCAATAGGGATGAATTACGGGCAAATTATGGCTCGGATTATTCTTCCACAAGCCTTCATTAATCTCATTCCCCAAATTGGAAATACTTTTGTTTCTGCAATTAAGGATACTTCTATCCTAAATGTAATTGCTGTTACGGAACTATACTTCACAGCGAAGACAATCACCGGTACATATTACAAGTTTTTTGAAACCTACATCATCATCTGCGCCATCTACTTTATCCTCACCTTTACAGTGTCCTATCTCCTAAAATTCGTGGACAAAAAGTTGGCTGGTGGACAGAACTATGACCTGATTCTTGATGACAGTGAAAGTGAGGTGGCCTAATGGCAGAACCCATCCTATGTGTTGAACATTTAAAGAAAACATTTGGTACACACGAAGTCTTAAAAGATATCAATTTTGAGGTGGATAGGGGCGAAGTTATCTCCGTAATCGGTTCGTCAGGATCAGGAAAATCGACACTACTTCGTTGCATTAACCAGCTGGAAAGAGTTACTGACGGAAAAATTCTCTACAAAGGACAGGAGGTTCAACGCTCAACCAAAGGGAAAAGCTTGTTTCGAGCGAAGGTTGGGATGGTATTCCAGTCCTTCAACCTCTTTGCCAATCTAAACGCAATAGAGAATTGTATGATTGGTCCTCAAACTGTTCTTAAAAAGAGCAAGCAAGAGGCTCAAGAGCTGGCGATGAAATATTTGAAGGCAGTAGGGATGAGTGCTTACCGGAACGCTCGTCCCCATCAATTATCCGGTGGACAAAAACAAAGAGTAGCTATCGCCAGGGCCCTCTGTATGCAGCCTGAAGTTCTATTATTTGACGAGCCCACTTCGGCCCTTGACCCCGAGATGGTAGGTGAAGTACTCCAGGTTATTGCTAAGTTGGCAGAATCGGGCATGACCATGGTTATTGTTACTCATGAAATGATGTTTGCTAGAGATATTTCCAGCCGCGTTGTCTTCATGGACCATGGGATCATTGAGGAACAAGGCCCTCCTGAACAATTATTTAATAACCCCCAAAGCGAAAGAACCAGGGAATTCTTAGCTAGATTTCAAAGATAGGAGGGGAGTTGACTACGAAAGAGAAGAGAGGAGTTCGACTTGATCAGTGCAAAGAACATCTCCGGCATGGGGATCCATTATCACTATTTTTCCCGCTCTTATATGTTGGAAGCTCAAAAAGCAATTGGTTTTTCCTCTATTGAGCTTTATGGAGAAGATCCTCATGTGCACCTCACTTCCGAGGGGATCGCAGAAAAAAATCAAGTGATCAAAGACCTAAAGGAATCAGGACTGAAAGTTATATGTGTAACTCCGGATAATTGCATGGGCCCTTGGCAATACGCAATAAACGGAGAGGTGCAGTTAGAAGAGGCAAAAAAGTATTTTCTTAACACCCTTGATCTTGCACTTGATCTTCAATGCGAAAAAGTGGCCTGTCATTCGGGCTGGGGGATGCGAGATGAATCAGAGAAAGAAGCTTGGCTAAGAAGTCTGCATTTTTTTGAATGGTACGCCGAACAAGCCGCAGACAGAGGGATTACCCTAGTGATGGAGTCCCTTCGGGAGGAAGAGTCAAACCTGGTTAATTCCCTACCTCGTTTGAAAAAATATTTGAAGGAACTGGACCATCCTTCCGTTCAGCCAATGATTGATACTTGCGCTATGGCAGTGGCCGGTGAGAGTTTAGATGAGTGGTTTGAGGCCTTTGACGGGAATATTCAACACCTCCATTTTATTGATGGAACACCCTACGGACATCTTGCCTGGGGTGACGGGAACCGACCTTTAGAAGATTATCTTGAGACTCTGAACAGATTTAATTATCAGGGTTACCTAACACAAGAACTTACAGACGATCGATATTTAAAAGATCCCAAAGCAGCGGATAGGCAAAGCTTTGAGACCATCTGCCAATTGTTGAAGTAATTTGAAGTTACAGTGAAATAAAGAAGAAATGAGGTATTTATGTGGACAAAGGAACTATTTGGAACAGATAAACCAATTATTGCCCTATTACATTTAGATTCTCTGCCGGGTGAACCAGGTTATAAAGGTTCACTGCAGGAAGTTATGGATCATGCAAAGGCTGATTTAATCAATTTGCAAGAAGCCGGAGTCGATGGGATTCTTATTGCTAACGAATATTGCTTTCCAATCACTCCAAACACAGGAACGGTAACCTTAATGGCCATGGCCGCCGTCATTGGGCATTTGTATCCGGATATCAAGGTTCCCTTTGGCACTAACGTGGTCTACAACCCGGAAGAAACCATCAAAATGGCCGCTGTATTTGATGCATCCTTTGGAAGAAGTGCCTTTAGTGGTGCTTATACAGGAACCTACGGTCTTCATTCTGTGGACTTCGGTGAGAATGTGCGTTTAAAGTATTCTTTGGGAAAACCGGATATTCAGTTGCTTTGCAAATTCAACCCGGAAGGTGATACCCGACTAGGCGATCAGACAGAAGAAGAAGTGTTCAAGACACTAACAGACGGGGGTTATGTAGGTGCATTATGCGTATCTGGTCCTGGATCAGGACAAGAGGCAGACTATGGCTATCTGACCAAGATCTGTGAAATGGCTAAAACTCGCCAAGTTCCTGTTTTCTGCAACACCGGATGCCGATATGACACGATCGAAAAAATCCTTGAGGTGGCAGACGGCGCCTGTGTTGGCACCGCCTTTAAGGATGAAAATGGTCGTGTATCCTTGGAGAAGACCAAGAAATTTATGGATCTGGTTAAGAAAAAACGCAATTAAGGTAGCTAAGATGAAAAAATATTTCATGGGTGTTGATGTCGGGACACAACAGACGAAAGGGATATTGATTGACCGAAATTTACGGCCAGTTGCCAGTTATGCAGTCAGTCATACCATTGAAAACCCTCAACCTTACTACTATGAAATAGATGCCAATATCTGGTGGGATGAATTTTGTCAGATCAGCAAGGAGTTGCAAAAATCTGTCGGAGTTGAATCCCAAGAGATTGCAGGCGTAGGTGTTAGCGTTATGGGCTGCGACTGTATCCCTGTGGACCGTGAGGCAAATCCTTTACGAAAGGCGATTTTGTACGGGATTGATGCCCGATCCGTGGACCAAATTAAGAGGCTTGACGAGGATTTCGGAGAAGAAAAAGTCTTAGAAATGTTCGGTCATAAACCCAATTCTGATGATATCTCTACCAAAATCCTTTGGATCAAGGAAAATGAGCCGGATGTTTTTAAGAATACTTATAAATTTCTTACCGGTTCCTCATATATGGTCGCTAAACTCACTGGAAACTATTGGATTGACCAATACCTGGCCATAAGTTCCTTCTGCCCTCTTTATAACGATGATGGTTCCTTCAATAATGAATACTCCTCCTATTTCTGTTCCAGTGATCAGCTAGCTCAGACCGGTGTTGTCACCGATATTGCCGGAGGAGTCAGCCAAAAAGCAGCAGAAGAAACCGGACTTAAAGAGGGAACACCTGTCATTATCGGGACCGGTGATTCAACGGCAGAATCTGTGGCCTCCGGTTTGCTAGAAGAAGATATCCTTTTTGTCCAGGTTGGTTCAACCCTCTTCTATATATTTTCAACAAATCACAAGATTCCCTCTTGTGATTTGGACAATTTCCCGGGAAGTGAGATTTTTACCGTTCCCGGTGTCTATGCAGTAATGGGAGGGACGAATGCAGCAGGCTCTCTAACCGGATGGATTAGGGATGAATTTTATTTTCCTGAGAAAGACCGGGAAAAAGAAGGTGGACAAAACGCCTTTGAGATCATGGCTGAAGAGGCAGCAGAGATCCCGGCTGGTAGTAAGGGGCTAGTCATCCTGCCTTATATTCATGGAGAAAGAAGCCCGATCCATGATCCGAAAGCCAGAGGAGTAATTTTTGGCCTAAGAGGACAGCATGATCGGAAGTCAATTACCCGCGCTTCTTTAGAAGCCGTTGCTTATTCTATCGGTTCCCATTTAAGATTATTTAAAAAACATAATCTTATTCCAAAAAAAATAATTTTAGCAGGAGGTGGTACAAAAAACAAAGTGTGGATGCAGATCATGGCTGATGTTCTTCAAAGTGAAATCTGTATTGCCGAAGACTGGCAAACCGCTAGCTTTGGAGACGCATGTATGGCAGCAGTAGGAAGCGGTGAGCTGGCTGACTTTAAAGAATTGGCAGACGCTTTACCTCATGGAAGGATCATCCGTCCCAATCCGGATAATTTTGAAATCTATCAAAATTATTTGGATATCTATGAGGAGTTGTACCGCCGAAATAAGGATCTAATGCACGCCCTATCCTAGAACATCTTTAAATCACTCACCGGAATAAAGCGGATGACGAAGATCTCATCAATTGAAAAAGGAGAAGCTATGAAAAACCGTAAATTTACTTTGTTAGCATTAGTCCTATCTTTTGCTTTCATCTTGGTTGCTTGTGGCAACAATAAACCTAACGATGCAAATTCATCTGAGGATCCCAATGCATCATCTCAAGCTTCGGAATCTCAGGAAGCGTCGAATACTGAAGAAAAATATCCTGCCGGTTACACCCTTCGTGTTGGGATGAACTGCGGTGCCGCCCCCTTCAACTGGACTCAGGATGATGACTCCTATAATGGTTATCCCATTGATGGAACGAAGCAGTTTGTTGCTGGATACGATGTAGAAATGGCCCGCCGGATTTGTGATGCCAACGGTTGGAAATTACAGGTCATTAAAACGGATTGGGATGGTATGATTCCAGGAGTTGTTTCAGGAAAGCTTGATTGCTGTATCTCTACTCTCGGCGTAACCAAGGAACGTCTACAATCAGTTGACTTTTCCCACTATTATTGGAATAACGGCTGCGTTATGGTCGTTCGCAAAGATAGCAAATACGTCAATGCCACCTCTCTTGAGGATTTCGATGGTGCGAAGGTAACCACTGAACTTGTTTCAATTTGGATGCCCCTGGTTGATCAGATTCCAAATGTTGATAAGCAGCCCGGACTTTCCGATATGTCTCAGCTCCTTGTTGGTGTAAGTTCCGGTAAGCTGGATGCTATTATTACCGGCCTAACTGAGGCTCAGTCCGGATGCATGTCCAACCCTGACCTTACATATGTTACTTTTGAGGAAGGAAAAGGATTTGATGTTGAACTATCCGCTCTATGTGCAGCAATTCCTATTCAAAAAGGGAATACCGAGTTGATTGAAAAATGCAACAAGGTCATCGATACCTTGTCTGACCAAGATAAGATGGAGATTATGACCAAAGCCTTAAACTCCCAGCCCTTGAGTGATGGATCTGATGCAGAAGCCATTCAAGCAAGTGAGACTGAAAGCTATAATGACGACCATTAATTATTATTAGTTACTACAGTTTTCATTTCATATCTCACATCCTTACAAGGAAATGCTTGATAAGATGTGGGAAACCCTCCAAAAGAAAGGACCTGGCCAAACCAGCCGGGTTCTTTCTTTTTTATTTGAATGGTTGAGAAGAATAGTCAATTTGAATATAGATTTTCAACAGTGAACGTTCAAAAAAGTAAAAGGTATGATAAAACTTCTACCTTATATTATGAAATCGTCTCCTGTATACTACATAGCAAGGAGGAGGTTATTATGAAAAAAAGCAAATCTTTATGGTCAAAAGTTCCCAATACGGTTTGGGTTTTGGGTTCCATTGCGGTAGCTATCATCATTTGGTTAGTGGCTTCGCAGAAGTGGCCCATTGTTTTTGCCAGTCCGGAACAGGTCTGGGCGGCTTTTTTAGATAAGGGAGTACATAGCGGAATTCTTTGGGAGCACGTTTGGGCATCTCTATCTCGTGTCCTCAGCGGATTCTTTATCGCCTTTGTGCTGGCCATTCCTGTGGCCTTCTGTATGGCTTGGTATGAGCCCTTTCAGCATATTGTAGAGCCTTGGATCCAGTTTATTCGTAATATTCCGCCCCTTGCCTATGTTTTCCTGATCACGGCGGCTCTCGGAATTGGAAACGCCGGAAAAATTACCGTTATCGTGATTGCCTCTTTTTTAGTGCAGGTTGTTACGGTTTATCAAGGTGTGCGAAGCGTGGATGTTACGTTAATTAAGGCAGCCAGGGTGCTGGGTGCTAAACAGAGGGATATCTTCTTCAAGGTGACCATTCCGGCTTCCACCCCTTACATTCTGGTTGCTGCTCGCTTGGGTTTATCGACATCCTTAACCACTTTGATGGCTTCGGAAATCGTTGGCGGCGACCGTGGACTAGGAATGATGATTCAGAAGGCTAGTGGATATTACCAAATGGACGTTGTTCTTTTGGGGATTATCATTTTGGGCATCATCGGAATTGCCTTTGAAAAAATTGTCAAATTGCTGGAGAGGAGGTTCACAGGATGGCAGGAAACAGTCCAATAAAAGTAAAGATCGACCATGTAGTCAAGAAATTCCAGGGAAGAAATGGCGAGATTACTGCCCTAAACGGGGTTGATCTTGACATTAAAGAGAATGAATTCGTTTGCGTTGTTGGCCCTTCGGGGTGCGGAAAGTCCACCTTGCTGAACATCATTGGCGGATTGGATAAACCGACCGAGGGAAAGGTGACGATTGACGGAGAGGAAGTGGATGGCCCTAGTCCTGAACACGGAATTGTCTTCCAGCAATATGCCTTGTTTCCCTGGCTCACCGTGGAGAAGAATATCCAGTTTGGCCTAAAATTGCAGGGGAAAACGCCGGAAGAACGGGAAGCCATTACCCAAAAGTATCTTAAAGTGGTGGGATTGGAGAAGTTTGCCAAATCCTATCCTAAGGAGTTATCCGGCGGGATGAAGCAGAGAGTCGCCATCGCCCGTGCCTATGCGGTCAATCCAAAGGTGTTGTTGATGGATGAGCCCTTTGGCGCTCTGGATGCCCAGACTCGCGTCCAGCTTCAGACCGAGCTTTTGAAGACCTGGGAGGAAGAACAGAAAACCTGCTTCTTCATTACCCATGATGTTGAAGAAGCGATCGTCCTTGCACAGCGCGTGATTATCATGTCGGCCCGTCCTTCTCGGGTCAAGGATATTGTAGAAATTGACATCCCCTATCCGAGAGACCAGGCGACAAAGATGAGTCCCCGCTTTTTGGAATTAAAGAATCGTATTTGGAGTCAGGTTTATGAAGAATACCTGGCCGTCAGAAAATAGAAATTGGCAGACTGTTACTGAGAAGAAAGAAAAGGAGAGAACAATGAAAAAAAGAATGTTATCCATGGTCCTGGCTCTCGCTATGATGCTGACTTTAGTGGCTTGTGGCGGAGATAAGGGCAAGACGGAGAGTTCATCCGGAGAGATGAGCTCAGCCAGTGAAAGCGTTCAGGCGGGAGAATCGTCATCAGAGAAAGAACCGGAAAAAGAACAAAAAACAGTTCGCGTGGCCTATATGCCGAATATGGGATCGGCTTCCTCTCTCTTCACCGCCATTGACCAGGGCTACTTTGATGAAGTGGGCCTGAAAGTGGAAGTGGCAGAATTTGAAGGCGGGCCGGCCGAAATCACGGCGATGGCTTCCGGCGATATCGACATTGCCCAAATCGGTCACGGTGCCCATGCCCTTTGCATTGAAGGACAGGCTTGCATCTTCCAGATGGATTCGACCAACAGCCTTGCTGATGAAGTGGTCGCCAACAAAGAAAAAGGAATCACCAAGGCAGAAGACCTGAAAGGAAAGACAGTTGCTGTTGCTTCCGGTACTTCCTCTGAAGTGATTCTGAAGCAGATCCTGGCCAAGGCCAATATGACCGAAGATGATATTAAAGTTGTGGAGATGGCGGTTGATGGGATGACAACAGCTCTGGTTGCCGGTCAGATTGATGCCGCAGCTACCTGGAGCCCCAATACGGTTACCCTGAAGAAGTCCTTGGGCGACAACTACGTTTCCCTAGGATCCAATGCCGACTTTGCCGATAAGGCAACCTTCCCCGCCAGCTTCATTACGACGAAGGAATATGCGGAAAAGAATAAGGATGTCCTGGTTCGTTTCTCTGCGGCAATCAACAAGGCACACGTGTATAGAGAAGCCAACATCGAAGAAGTTGCCAAGTCCCTGGCCAAGCACCTGGATGCTCCGGAAGAAACCATGGTCGCCAGCGTTGGCGAAGGTGACTGGGCAACCATCAATAAGATTTGTGGAGATATGGAAGCGGTCAAGAAAGTCTATGAGATCCAACAGAATGTCTTCATGGATAGCGGAAGAATCAAGGAGAAGGTGGATCCGAATTCCTACGTCCTCTTTGATGTGATGGAAGAAGGGTATAAAACTTTTAATGAAAATAAATAAAGGTTTTTGATCGATCGCCCTTGATGGGAAGAGAAGGGAAGAATCTATGCTTTTAGTTGTTGTGTTCATCTGTACAGTCATTGTACTTTTCACTTCAATCCTCCGGCATAGATCCTTCCCTCTTTCTTTTTCCTTCATGAACCTTGCCAACTTGGTTTTTCTTTCTGCCATTGTCATCTATATTGCGATCATGGGCGGCATCGCCGCACAGAAATCTGAACTTCTCTTTCTTAGCGCCGACATCCAGCGTTGGATTCATATCCAGCCCATTAATCTAAAGACCTTGGGCTATGTCGTTGCGATTGGTCGTATGCTCACCCCCTGGTTTCTCTTTCAAACGGCAGTGGCATTGAGCATGAAGCAATGGATTCGGAGAAATACACGAAAACTGATCATCGGGACGGGCTTGCCCACCTTCTTCTTTCTCTTGATCTATTTTCCGACTCTTTTTCGAAAACTGGTCAACCTCCATCCCATTTTTCTCACCCTTCTTGTGCGACTCTCCTTCTTTTGGATCATCGCCTTAGTTCTTGCTTCCTTGATGATCTTGTTTTTGGAATGGCATGAGATTTCCATTCCTATGTTTAAGAGAAACTTCTCAAGAATTGTCCTGGCCATCTTTTGTCAGACCCTGGTGTATATGATCTACGCCAGCAAGGATCCTGCCCAAATTTATAACCTCTTTATTTCGGAATATATTGACTTGGGCGTCAGCAATTATATCAGTCCTTCCCTGGAGGGAGACAGCTGGAACTGGCTGATCGGCATTGATGTCGTCTGCACCCTGATCGGTTGTTGGGGGATTTTCAGTTACGATGAGCTTCGGTACTCGGAAGATAAAGAAGATGAGATTTTACAAAAAAAATTCAACAGTGCGGAAATGGGCTTGTCTATTTTTGCCCACAGCATAAAAAATCAGGTGCTTTCTCTGCAGGTTTTGGAGAAACGAATGGACCGGGAACTCTCCAAAGAGGAGCCGAATTGGGACCGCCTGAAAGAATCCGAAGAACAGATTAAGAGCATCACTCTCGCCATGAAAAGCCGTATCGACGAGTATTATAAAAGTGTCAATACCCAGCAGATCGAACTTCGTCCCCATGATGTGGCGGAAATCATCCGCTTTGCCGAAGATCGTTTTTTGTTCAAGCACCCCGAAGGAAAAATCGATCTTGCCATCGACAGCGATCGGAAGATTTTAGCGGATCCCACCACTCTGGGAGAGGCCCTTGCCAATATCATGAACAACGGATATGAGGCAGCTAAGGAATTCAGGGAGGAACCATGCGTGAGCGTTCGGGTACATCCGGAACGTCTATGGATGGTGATTGTCATCAAGGACAATGGACCCGGCCTTTCCAAGGACCAGAGGAAGAAGGTCTTTCAGCCCTTCTATACGACAAAGAGCAAGAATGAAAGCTGGGGCATGGGCCTTTTTTTCACCAAGAAAGTGGTACGGCAGCACTTCGGCCATATCAAGGTGGAAAGTACCCCCGGAGAAGGAATATCTTTTTCCATTATGCTTCCTTCCTATGATCAAAGAGTGAGGTGATGAGAGTTGTCGGACAAGGATCGAATTCAGATAATGGTGGCAGAGGATATTGATCTTCTGCGTGAGGATTTTTGCGAAACCATCAATATGGAAGAGGATATGGAGGTCGTGGGGTCCGCCGGACGCGGAGATGAGATCGTTGCCTTGGTCGACGGGGCAGATCCAAAGCCGGACGTGATTCTCATGGATGTGGAGATGGAGGAGTTGGACTCCGGCATCAAAGCCGCTCAGATTATTTCGGAAAACCATCCTTCTGTAAAAGTGGTTTTTATGACGGCCCATGAAACGGATGAAATGATTCAGGCGGGGATGTCGACCGGGGCAGTGGACTATGTGGTAAAGGGTTGTGAGAGTGAAGTTCTCCTCTCCCACATTCGCCGGGCCTACCGGGATGAGACCATCCTCCAAAGTCAGGTCCAGCGGTCGGTCATGCGAGAGTTCTCCCGCCTCCAAGACAGTGAGCGGTCCTTGCTTTTCTTTATTCATAATGTATCAAAGCTGACGAATGCGGAGAGGGAGATTATCCGCCTCCTTCTTCAAAAAAAGAAAGTGCGGGAGATTGCAGAGATTCGCGGGGTGGAAATCGTCACGGTGAAAACGCAAATATCCGGTTTGCTCTATAAGTTCGGCTGCCGGCGGACTAAAGAAATTGTGGCATTAATTCAAAAGATGAGACTAGAGCAGCTCTTTTTGGAAGAATAGCGGCATATAGATAGGAGATAAAGCATGGATAAAAGAATGTATCATATTGAAGGGGAAAAGCTTCATGAGGATGGGAAAATCCCGGTAAAAACCCTGGGCGACTCGGGTGAGGTCTTCTATGAGCTCGCTCTGGAAATGGTTCGGACCATTACCAAGAATAATCGTGAGAATAAACCAACCGTCCTCATCTGTCCGGTGGGGCCGGTCGGTCACTATCCGATTTTTGTTCGCCTGGTCAATGAGGGCGGGATTTCATTAAAGAATTGCTATTTCTTTAATATGGATGAATATTTGAATGATGATGGTTCATACATCGATAAGTCGGACCCTCTGTCCTTCCGGGGATTTATGGACCGGGAGGTCTATGGTCGGATCGATCCGGATCTTTTGATGCCGGAAGAGAACCGCTTCTTTCCCAACCCTGAGGATCCGGAGGCCCTCGATCGGAAAATGGAAGAATTGGGCGGGGCCGATTTATGTATAGGAGGCATCGGTATCAACGGTCATGTGGCTTTTAATGAGCCGGAAGAGGACCTGTCAGCGGAAGAATTCGTCCAGCTGCCGACGCGGGTTATCAACATCAGCCGGGAGACGCTAGTTGCTAATGCGATTGGGGATCTGAGCGGCGCGATCGATGCCATGCCCAAGAAAGCGGTAACCTTGGGGATGAAATCCATCTATGCGGCTCGAAGCATCCGGCTGGGGGTCTTCAGGGATTGGCATCGGTCGGTCCTGCGTCGAGCAATCTATGAGGAGCCCACCAGTGCTTATCCGGTCACCCTTCTCCAAAACCACAAAGATTGTCAGATTATCGCCAACAGCAATGCTTCACAAAAAGCCTTTTAGACGAACTTGGGGATCCCGATCATGAAGATTACCAATGTCAATGCCTATATTGATGGGGCCTTCCATCCTGCCACCCTTTGGGTCGAGGACGGAAGGTTTCAAAGAATTGTGACCTCCGGCGATAAGACCGTGGCCGCGGGGGATTCGGGTCAAGCCGTCCTGGATGGTCAGGGCTTGCGTCTGGTCCCCGGTTTTATTGATATTCACACCCATGGAGCAGTGGGCGTGGATGTGAATGCAGCGGATTCGGAGGGGCTGGATAGGATTTCTCACTTCTTCGCTTCCAAGGGGGTTACGGCCTGGAATGCCAGCATCGTAACCGATACGGAAGAAAACACCATCCGTTGTCTACGAGACGTTGCAAAAAAGACTAAGTCGGGAACGATGGGCGCCCGTTTGTTAGGCTCCCATTTGGAGGGCCCTTTTATTTCTCAGGAGTATCGAGGATCCATGCCAGCACATCTGCTGATCGAAGGGGACGCTTCTCTGCTTGAGCGCTATATTGAAGCCTCGGATCATACGGTTACCTATATCACGGTTGCTCCTGAAGTTCTCGGTGTCCCGGACCTCATCCGCCGTTTTGGAAAGGACATTCCTTTTTCCCTGGGCCACTCCTCGGCGACCTATGAGACCAGCCGGGAGGCAATCGATGATGGGGCCGTATCCATGACTCACCTTTTTAATGCCATGCGGCTCTTTCACCAACATGAGCCGGCCATTATGGGGGCTGCCCTGGAAAGCGACTGTTTCTGTGAAATCATCTGCGACGGACGCCACCTGGTTCCCTCCACCATCCGGATGGTGGTGAAATGCAAGTCCTATGACCGCCTGGTGGCGATAACGGATAGCATGATGGCGACAGGGTTCCCGGACGGGCATTACCGGCTGGGCGTAAATGACATTGTCGTTGAGGACGGGGATGCCAAGCTGGCCTCCAATGGCGTCCGAGCAGGGAGCACGCTCACCTTGGATCGGGCCTTGAAAAACATGGTGTCTTTTACCCATGATCCCATCGAGAAGATCCTTCCCATTTTTTCAACCAATCCGGCACGTGTCCTCCGTTTGGACCACGAAATGGGTCAACTGTCGGAAGGGTATTTGGCCGATTGCCTCCTCATTGATGAGGATTTGAACGTGGTTTGGACCATGGTGGGAGGGAAGATCGTATACCGGAAAGCGGACCTAGCATAGAGAATGAGGAAAATATGTTGAAGAAATTATTGATTGTACATGGGGGAGGGCCGACAGCGGTTCTCAACGCTTCCCTATATGGTGCCATCCAGTATGCCAGATCCCAAGGGATTGACGAAATTCTAGGCGCAAGAAATGGATGTGCAGGCTTGATGAATCAGGATTTCATCCATCTTGAAGGTCTATCTGATGAAAAATTGAATCTCCTTCTCCACACTCCGGGTACTGCGCTTGGTAGCTCGAGATACCCTTTGGAGGAGTCAGATTATCAAAGGATTGTAGAGATTCTTGAGGAACAAGGGATAGGTTTTGTTCTCATGAATGGGGGAAACGGGACCATGGACACCTGCGGAAAACTCCATAAGATGTGCCTGTCCATGGGAAAGAAGATCAAGATCATGGGGATCCCGAAAACCATGGATAATGATATTGCCGTTACCGACCACAGCCCCGGATTCGGTTCTGCGGCCAGATACATGGCCCAGAGCGTCCAGGAACTTGCGGCGGATGTCAAAAGCCTTCCTATCCATGTGGTTGTCCTCGAGGCATCGGGCCGCAATGCCGGCTGGATTACGGCGGCATCGTCTTTGGCGGAGGATCGGGGGCCGGGGGCGGATCTGATCTACCTGCCGGAATTGGCCTTTGATGAAGACCGGTTTTTGACCGATGTCTCGGCCCTTTTGGAAAAGAAGAAGGGGATCCTGGTCGTGGCCAGCGAAGGTCTTCACGATAAGGAAGGGAAGCCCATTGTCCCGCCCATCTTCCAAACCGGCCGGGCCACCTATTTTGGTGATGTGAGTGCCCACCTGGCGAATTTGGTCATCCGGAAATTAGGCTATAAGGCTCGCGGGGAAAAGCCGGGCCTTTTAGGAAGGGCATCTATCCTTATGCAAAGCCCGGTTGACCGGCGTGAAGCGGAGGATGTGGGCAGAATCGCCTGTCAGGCGGTGCTGGATGGGGAGACCGGAAAGATGGTTTCCATCCGTCGCCTTTCCACATCTCCCTACCAAGTGGAGTACGAACTTCTTGATATCGAAGAGGTTATGCTTTATGAACGAAAAATACCAAAAGAATTTATCAATGAAACAGGAAATGGGATGACAGAGGCTTTTAAGGAATGGTGTCGACCATTGATAGGGATTGATTTACCGGAGATGATCTCTTTCAATTAATTTATCTTCTGATAGAGATGATGGTTTCTTTGTTTATTTGTTTCTATTTGAAAAGAAAGAAGGAAAAGTATGTTAGTACCAATGAGGGTAATTCTGGAGGCTGCAGATCAGTTTTCTTATGGACAGCCGGCTTTCAATGTCAACTCCGTCGCTCAAATCAAGGCAGCCATCGAAGTTCATGAGCAATTTCGTTCACCGGCGATTTTACAGGGTGCTGATCTTGCCAATGGCTTTATGGGGGGTCGAGTGGATTTTGCCAATAGCAGCCTAGAGGATAAAAAGCGGGGAGCAAAGAATATTGTAAGAGGAGTTCAGCAGTATGGTGCAGACTCTGACATTCCTATTGCTGTTCATTTAGACCATGGAAAAAACTTTGATTCCGTTGTTGCGGCTATCGAAGGCGGTTACACAAGTGTCATGATCGATGGTAGCTCCCTACCCTTTGAGGAGAATGTGGAGCTTACTCGAGAAGTTGTCAAATATGCCCATGAGCGAGGAGTCACGGTTGAAGGGGAGTTAGGCATTTTGGCCGGAGTTGAAGATGATGTCGCTTCTGTCAGCTCAACGTATACACACCCACTAGCTGCCATTGACTTCTTTAAAAAAACAAGGGTAGATGCTTTAGCTATTTCCTATGGGACCAAACATGGCGCGAATAAAGGCAAAGACACGGTTATCCGCAAGCAAATTCCTATTGCCATTAAGGAATGCATGGTTCACGAAGGCATTCAAGGCTTTTTAGTCAGCCACGGTTCTTCCACAGTTCCACAATATATCGTCAATGAATTGCTTGAGCTAGGCAGCCAGTTGAAAGATATGCATGGGATTGAGGTGGCTCAGCTCGTGGAAGTGATTCAATTCGGTATCAATAAAATTAACGTGGACACGGATATCCGATTGGCGGTGACCAGAAATCTAAAGGAATTATTCCAAAAGAAGAAAGACCTCCAAGCTAGTCAATCAATAGGTGAGATTTACCGAAGCCTGGAAAATAATAAGGAGGCTTTTGATCCACGTGTTTTTGTGGGATCGATCATGGATGTTATCATGCACGGAGGCCCGGCAGAAGGAGATCTATTCGAGGTGGTTTCGGCTATTGAGGCAGGTACTAAGGAAGCGGTCGGACCATTGCTCATCGACTTTGGAACTCTGGGTAAAGCCCCCTTGGTCGAGAAAATCAGCTTGGATGAAATGGCGGAAAGATACCGGAAGCAAGGTATCTAGCTTATTTACGGATAGGAGGAAGCAATGAAACATTTTGAGTTTGAATATGGACACGGTACTTTAGGTGCAAATTTACCGGATAGTACGGATGTTTTTATTCCGGGTGAAACCGTCAAAGATCCTGATCATATTCCCGAGGATAAGCTGGAAGCCGCCTACAAAGAAAGCCTTGCTCATCCTATGGGCATGCCTAGGCTATCGGAACTTGCCCATAAAGGGTCCACCGTTGCCTTTGTTGTTCCTGACCGGGTCAAGGGGGGCGAGCAAGCCACCAGCCACCGGAAGCTTTCGATTAAATATATCTTAGAGGAACTCCACCAGGCGGGCGTGGAAGATAAGGACATTCTCTTTATCATTTCCAATGGCCTTCATCCGCGGTCGAAGATGGAGGATGCCCGGGCGATTTTTGGGGATGAACTTTTCCATCAATTCTGGCCCACCGGACAGATTATTAGCCATGACTCAGAAGATCATGAGCATATGGTTGATTTGGGTTGCACGAAGAGAGGAGACCCTGTATTCATCAACAAGTATGTATATGAAGCAGATATCCCCATCTTGATTGGTCACGTTCAAGGGAACCCCTATGGTGGTTATTCCGGCGGCTATAAACATAGTGCTACCGGCATTACGAACTGGAAGAGCATTGGAAGCCACCACGTTCCTTCGGTTATGCACCGTCCTGATTTCACCCCGGTAAATGGGGGAAGTCTGATGCGGCATAAATTTGATGAGATTTCCATGCATATGGAAGAGAAGATGGGTCACCCCTTCTTCTGTTGTGATGCCGTCCTCGATACCTTTTCACGTCAAATTGCTATTTTCTCCGGCTATGCGAAGGTGATGATGCCTGAGAGCTGGAAGATTGCTGACCAGAGAACCTATGTCCATTGGGCTGACAAGAAATATGATGTCCTGGTCTTCGGTATGCCGCAGAAATTCCATTATGGCGACGGCATGGGAACCAACCCCATCATGATGATGCAGGCTCTCTCCGCTCAGGTTCTGCGCTTTAAGCGAATCATGAGCGATCATTGTGTGATTATTTGCTCTTCAATCTGTAATGGCTATTTCCATGATGAACTCTGGCCGTATTTGCGGGAACTCTATGACCTCTTCCAAAAGGACCACATGAACACCCTTCCGGACATGAATCGCTATGGGGAATACTTTGCAACCAATGAGGAGTACATCCGCAAGTACCGCTTCACCAATGCCTTCCATCCCTTCCACGGATTCTCTATGATGTCCTGTGGTCACATTGCCGAAATGAATACCTCAGCCATTTATATTGTTGGTGCTCAGGAACCGGGTTACGCACGGGGCATGGGATTAAAAACTCGGGCGACCTTTGAAGAAGCTTTGGAAGATGCGAAAAAGAAATTCGTGGGCCAAGACCCCAATATCTTAGCCCTTCCCCTTACCTTCAAGCGTGCGGCCGTTCACCTTTGCATGAAGGATCCGGCCAAGGATGAGATGGATGCTTATGGTCATAGGAATGGGGATAAGCAATGAAGCATATTTACCTGAACTTAAAACGCTTTGATGTCGAAGCTGAATATGGGGGGGTTAACCACTTGGCCCCCCTCAATCAGTGGGCTGAAACGATTGTTCAGTCCGTTGAGGAAGGTCTGGAAGAGTATAAAGGGAAGAATGTCGAGTTTGTCCAATTCTATCCGGAACTCCATCTCTTACAAGCCATTCAGGCTCGTCAATCCGGTTCGCTCCTTCAAGTTGGCTCCCAGGGGGTTTTCAGAGAGGATGTAGAAAAAGGAAAAAACTTTGGGGCATTTACGACAAACCTTCCTGCTGCAGTTGTGGCGGATATGGGATGTTCTCATGTTCTGATTGGGCATTGTGAAGAAAGAAAAGATTTACGAGGGATCCTGAAGACAGCCGGTATTGAGGATGAAGAGGCCATCTCTAAAATACTCAATCAGGAAATTTTGGCGGCCCAAAATCGTGGCCTCAATGTTGTCTACTGCATTGGGGAGGATATTGCCGAGAAAGCCAGATGGGAAGAAGTTCTTGGTCATCAGATTCGAGTGGGGTTAGAAGGTGTAGATACTTCTAAGGTTGTCATCGCCTATGAACCAATTTGGAGCATTGGACCCGGTAGAGAGCCAGCCGGGAAAGAGTATATTACAAAAATCGCCAGATTTATAAAGAAAGAATTTGGGGACATTGATGTGGTGTATGGTGGTGGCCTTAAAGCGGATAATGCCGCCATGCTCGCATCTATTGAGGAGATTTCCGGCGGCCTCATTGCTTTGACACGTTTTCAAGGTGAAATTGGGTTTTATCCGGAGGAATATTTAGAGATCATCCGGTTATATTTGCAAGGGTGATACTCTTGATGGGTGGTAAGGATGCTTAAGATTACAGTTGAGAATGCAATTCAATATAAAGATCAATTTGATGCATTGCTTGATGAAGCAAATCATCATTTGGCTGACCTGTTTCAAGCAACGGATTCCTATACAGAGAGTAAGGGTTGGGTTAATCTGAATGAACATGCAAGCCAAGACAAGCTTGATCGTATCATAGCAAAAGCACAGGAAATTCGTGAACAAGCAGATGCTTTTGTTCTTATAGGAGTTGGCGGATCAAATAATGCAGCGCGCTCGGTCATTGAATCAATTGGGGATAAAAGTGGTACTCAGATCATCTATGCCGGGGATACCCTTCATCCTCAAAAAATTCAGGAAACAATAAATAAGCTTGAGGATAAGAGTTTTTATATTGACTGCATTGCAAAAAACTTTGAAACCTTGGAGCCGGGATCCGGCTTCAGGGTTTTGAGAAAACTTTGTGAACGTACCTATGGAGATGAATATGCTCGTCGTGTAATTACAACCGGTACTGTAGATAGTTTATTGCATAAAATAAGCCGCCAAGAAGGATTTGATTTTTTTGATTTTCCGCTCAATGTGGGTGGACGGTTTACAGCGATGACAAACGTCGGTTTATTACCCATGGCAGTAGCAAATGTAGATATCAAAGCATTGGTTAAGGGTGCGGAGGAAATGAAAAGATCCCTAATCGAGTCTCCTCCGTCCGAGAATCCGGCTTTAATTTATTCTATTCATAGAAACATATTCTACGGATTGAATAGAAAATTAGAAATCCTGTCCTCATTTGACTACCGATTTAATTTCTTCTTCAAGTGGTGGCGTCAATTATTTGCTGAGAGCGAAGGTAAGGACGGGAAGGGGATCTTCCCTGTCACCGGTGAATTTAGCGAGGAACTCCATTCAATTGGTCAATTCTTGCAGGACGGGGAACCCATTTTATTTGAGACTTTCCTGGAAGTGATCAATAAGAATGAGTCATATAAGGTTCCTAAAGATCATATTCATGACCAGTTCGATTACCTTGATGGAAAAGACTTTTCCGAAATCAACCGAATGGCCTATGAAGCGACTGTCGAAGCTCATAAGCGAAGTATGCCTGTTATGAATATTCAAATCGAGAACCTGGATGCCTATCATTTTGGCCAACTCTTTTATTTCTTTCAAGTGGCCTGCTATGTTTCTTGCAAGCTAATGGGAGTGAATCCTTTTAATCAGCCTGGTGTTGAGTCCTATAAGAAGGAGATGTTCCGTAAACTTGGGAAATTATAAGTCCAATAAGAATTAAGCGAAAAAGCATATACGTTTCGTATTGAAGAAGTCCTCTATTGCCGACCTTGAGTTGACATTGACGAACGTAGAAGGTATTCTTTTTTACAAGAGCCTATGCAGAAGCAGGGCTTTTGCACAGAAGTGTTAAGTCATTTGGATCGTTGAACACGTGTACTAAGAAGGTACCCATTTCTCAGATGAGAAAGGTGTACCTTTTTTTATTGCCAACTGATCGTGAAGAAGGAGTGAGGAGGAGTTTTGGAACTAAAAGACTTTTTTTCAATATACCCAAGAGTGGCCTTGGCTTTTTCCGGAGGAGTGGACTCGGCTTATCTTTTAAGTGAAGCCATGGATTATGCCAAGGAAGTACGAGCCTATTATGTGAAAACTATTTTCCAACCAGCTTTTGAATTGGAGGATGCCCAAAGACTGGCCGAAGATCTCAACGTTGACCTTAAGGTGATTTCTCTTGATCTTACAGGAGAAGAAAAAATAGTATCGAACCCTTCTAATCGTTGCTATTATTGCAAGAAAAAAATTTTTTCAGCGATTCAAAAGGAAGCCGCATTGGATGGATTTTCCGTTCTCCTCGATGGAACCAATGCATCAGACCAGGTAGACGATCGGCCCGGAATGAAGGTATTAAATGAGCTCCATGTTCTCTCTCCCCTTCGTCTATGTGGCTTAACAAAGGAGGACATTCGTCATCGTTCAAGAGAGAAGGGCTTATTTACCTGGAACAAACCGGCCTATGCCTGTTTAGCCACAAGAATTCCTTCCGGACAGAGAATTCAAGCGGAAGATTTAAGACAAACGGAAATAGCAGAAGACTATTTATTTCAACTGGGCTTCTCTGACTTTCGGGTGAGAAATTTGGACGGCAAGGCAAAATTAGAACTGAGGGAAGAGGACCTCCCCAGACTACTTGCTCATCGGGAAGACATTGTAGAGAAGCTTAAAACAAGCTATCAGGCGGTCTATCTGGATTTGGAGGTACGAAAATGAAGGAGAACATACGTCAGATTTTAGAAGGAGTAAAGGAGGGAACTTGTTCGGTGGATGAGGCCCTTCTTCAAATCAAGGAGGCTCCTTTTAAGGATATCGGTTATGCCAAGCTTGATCTCCATCGAAAGATTCGTCAGGGAGCAGCGGAAGTGATCTATGGCGAGGGAAAAACGCCAGAACAAGTGGTCGGGATTCTTAAGGCCATGTCAGAGGCCGGGGAGGGCCGCATCCTCATTACTCGCCTAAGCCAGGAATCAGCGGAAGAAATTGGTCGCTTGGTCCCGATTACCTATCATAAGGAAGCCCGGGTAGGGATAATGGGGCAGTTTCCCGAGCCGGATGGCTTAGGAAAAATCGTGATTGCAACCGGAGGAACCAGTGACATCCCCGTTGCAGAAGAAGCGGCTATAACAGCCTCAATTCTTGGAAATGAGGTCGTTCGTTTGTATGATGTGGGCGTGGCCGGCCTTCATCGACTTTTGGATCATTTGGATAACCTCATGGATGCTTCCGTCATCATTGCGATTGCAGGCATGGAAGGGGCTTTAGCCAGCGTCATCGGCGGTCTGGTGGACTGCCCGGTTATTGCAGTTCCAACAAGCGTGGGTTACGGGACATCATTGGGCGGAGTGACGGCTCTCCTTTCCATGTTAAATTCCTGTGCCAGCGGAGTTTCTGTTGTGAATATTGACAATGGGTTTGGAGCGGCTTATTTAGCCAATCGAATTAACCACATGGAGGAGAAAGCATGAAAACACTATATTTTGAATGCAAAATGGGTGCTGCAGGAGATATGTTAGCAGCCTCCCTCTATGAGCTTTTGGATGATGAAAAAAGAGAAAAATTCCACGAATCGATGGTGACCTTGGAAAGTCTAGGCATCAAAACGTCGATACAATCTTCCATAAAGTGTGGAATTACGGGATCATCTTTTGAAGTTCTTATTCATGGTCATAAGGAAGAAGGTCAGGATTGGGATGGACATAATCATCACCACGACCATGACCATCACCACGACCACCACCACGATCACCATCACGATCATGCGCACCACCACCATATGTCCATGGGAACTTTAACAGAAATGATTCAGGCCATCCCCTTAGCGGAAACGATCAAAAGTGATGCACTCTCTATTTACCAAATCATTGCTCAAGCAGAAAGCCAGGTCCATGGATTACCGGTATCGGAGGTCCACTTCCACGAAGTGGGTCAATTCGATGCCCTGGCAGATATTATTGCGGTATGTGTCTTGATTGACTTGATCCGGCCGGATCAAATCCTGGCCTCACCAATTCATGTTGGAAGCGGTCATGTCCACTGCGCCCACGGCATCCTCCCTGTTCCAGCCCCAGCGACAGCTCTAATCCTGGAGGACATACCGATTTACAGTAAAGAGCTGGAAGGCGAATTATGTACGCCCACAGGAGCAGCGTTACTCAAGCATTTTGTTTCCCGCTTTACGCCCATGCCGACCATGTCCATCGAGAAGATTGGCTACGGTATGGGAACAAAGGATTTCGAAGTCGCTAACTGCCTTCGCTCTTTTATAGGGGAAACACAAGAAGAGGAGTCACCGGATGATATTGTTTTCGAACTCCGGTGCAATCTGGATGACATGACCGGAGAAGACCTGGCTTTCGCTAAGGAAGAGCTGTTGAAGGCAGGTGCTTTGGATGTGTATACGGTCGCTATTGGGATGAAAAAATCCAGACCCGGAGTACTTCTCTCTGTCTTATGTCGGGACGATCAAAGACAAGAAATGGCAGAATTAATCTTTCGGCATACGACAAGCTTGGGTATCCGGGAGCATAAAGAAAGGCGATATCTACTAAGAAGAGAAATTGAAAAATACGAAAGCTCAATGGGGCCGGTCTCTGTAAAAAAATCGTTAGGGTACGGTTGCCAAAAAGAAAAGTATGAGTATGAGGACATTGCTCGTCTGGCTCGCAAAGAGAAAGAGCCTTTAGAGAAAATTCGAAGGATCCTGGACCAGGATAGAAAAATGAACTCTTACAAGAATGAGGAGGAAATATGAAAAAAATTCTAGCCATCTTTCTAGCATTTGTCTGTGTTTTATCTTTAGCCGCTTGCGGGAATAAAGAGCCAATGGAAGAAAAGAAAAATACGGACTCGTCCTCTCATGAGATTCAACAAGAGAGTACGGCAAAGAATGAAGAAGTACGAACCATTGTCGATGGTAGTGGGAGAAAAGTCGAGCTGCCTGAAAAAATTGATGGCGCCGTGTGCGTTGGTGTGGGTGCACTCCGTTATGCTTCGTACGTTGGAGCAGCCGATCGAATGGTTGGTGTGGAGGACTATGAGAAAGAACAATCTCTTTCCAGGCTTTATAATTTTGTAAATTATGATTCTTTTAAAGATCTTCCGGCGATCGGAACAAATGGAGAGCCATTTGTCGAAGAGATTATTAAGGCTAAGCCACAAGTGATTATTTTAAGTGCATTTGCCAAGCAGGATCCGGATGATCTGGCAAAAAAGACCAATATCCCTGTGGTCCAAGTGCCCGGTTCCGATACAACCTTGGATGAAAAAGCCTATGAGACCATTCGTATTTTAGGCCAGGTTTTTGCCCAGGAAAAGCGTGCTGATGAATTAACTGAGTATTTGAAGGGAATCCAGAAGGATTTAGACCAAAGAACAGGGTCTATTCCGGAAGAGAAAAAACCCTCTTGTTATGTTGGCGGAGTCTCATTTAAGGGACAGCATGGATTTGAAGGGACAGAGGCGAAGTATGGCCCATTTGAACTCATCCATGCCAAAAACCTAGCCAACCAAAGCAAGGAAGAAGGTGCTTTTAATATCGATGTAGAGCAGGTTTTGACCTGGGATCCCGATTTCATTTTCTTGGATTTCAATGGCAAGGACCTGATTACAAAGGATTATGAGAGCCAACCGGACTTTTATCAAGCTTTCACTGCGGTCAAGGAGGGAAGAGTTTTCTCACAGATATCCTTTAGATCCTATGCCTCCAACTTAGAAACCGCTTTAGCGGATGCTTATTTTGGAGGAAAAATGATGTTTCCGGAGGAATTCAAGGATATTGATGTCGAAGAAAAGACCGGAGAAATTTTCACCCAATTATTGGGCTCCAATCCCTATCCTAACCTGAAAGAGGCGGGTTATGAGTTTAGACCGATCCAATTGGGAAAATAGAGCGGAAGGAAATGAATACAGAAAAATCCAATGGAAAAGCCTAGCTTTTCTCCTTTTCCTGATTATTTTGCTTCTGATTTCCATCCTCCTTTCTCTTCGGATCGGATCTTATGACACACCAATGATTGAACTGGTAAAAGGGTTATTTGGGCAAGCAGAAGATCCCAATATTAACTTGATTATTTCGAATAACCGCCTTCCTCGGCTAACAGCGGCAATAATTACCGGAGCCGGACTGGGCTTAGCCGGCTGTGTTCTACAGGTCATTCTCAACAACCCTCTAGCATCCGCTTCCACCCTTGGTGTGACACAAGGAGCCACCTTTGGAGCAGCTCTGGCGATCATCTTCTTTAATCTCACCAGCCCTCTCTCCATCTACTCCTTTTCTTTTCTGGGGTCTGTATTCGTTGCTATAGCCATCCTTATTCTTTCTCGGGTACGGAAGCTATCTGCGGAAGCTACGGTTTTGGCCGGTGTTGCCATAAGTTCGATGTTAACGGGGGGGACGACCCTACTCCAGTATTTTGCCGATGAGGTTCAACTGGGCAACCTCATCTTCTGGACCTTTGGGGATCTGGGAAATGTCGCTTGGAAAGACTTGGGCGTTATGGCCTTGATGGTTGTCCTCCTCCTCATTTTCTGCTGGTTTAGCCGGTGGGATTATAATGTGCTCCAGCAGGGTGAAGAAATAGCAATTAGTTTAGGGGTTAATGTTCAGAAGACAAGAGTGATCAATATGGTCTTTTGTTGTTTGACTTGCTCCATCCTGGTATCGCGCGTGGGCTTGATCAACTTCATTGGTTTAGTTGCCCCTCATATCGTTCGATTAGTGGTAGGAAACAACCATATCTACCTCGTTCCCGGATCACTTCTAGCGGGTGCCGGTCTTTTAGTCCTGAGCGATCTTGCAGCCCGGTCAATCCTTATGCCGATCATTCTCCCCATTGGTGCGATCACTTCCTTCTTAGGGGGGCCGCTCTTTCTCTATATCTTGTTCCGTGAAGGGAGGAAGCATGGTTAAGGTGGAAGGACTCACTTTTCATTATGCAAGAAAAGAAAATATTCTAGAAGATATTCACTTTACGCTTAGCCGGGGGAGTTTTTTAGCTATCCTGGGCAACAATGGGGTAGGGAAATCTACCCTTCTTAAATGCCTAAATGGGATCCTTAAGCCCACTCAAGGTCAGTTTCATATCGAAGGTCGCAGTGTTTACTCCTTAACCTATCGAGAACGAGCCCGGCTCATGGCCTTTGTCTCACAAAATTTACCGGAGACAAAAATGACAGTTCATGATGTGGTTATGATGGGACGCCGACCATATATGAAATGGCATTTCACAGACCAGGACCACGAAATTATTCATCAGTCTCTCCGACGGCTTCAGATAGAGAATTTAACAGGCCGATATCTCAACCAATTATCCGGAGGAGAACGGCAGAAGGTCATGCTTGCTCGAGCCCTGGCCCAAGAGCCTCAGGTCCTTCTCTTGGATGAGCCAACCTCCAGCTTGGATATTCGAAACCAGTACGAAGTATTGAGTCTGGTCCGGAATTTCTGTAAAACGGATGGCTTGACAGCGATCATGGTCATCCATGACATTAATTTGGCTCTTCGCTTCTGTGATCACTTTCTTCTCCTACAAGAAGGAAGAGTTTATGATTTTGGAGACCATCATATTATTACAAGTAAGGCTTTGGGGGATATCTATGGGATTCAGGCCAGCCTGAATGAAGTGGGAGGGAAGCGTTTTGTTTTAGTCGAATCCTCCCCCTCCTCGCCAAGAGCTTGATGCTCTGTAAAGAAAGGAAGGAATTCATTGAAAGACAATAATCAACTTTGGGAATCTTGTGTACATTTCCACGGACATGCTTGCGGAGGCCTTATGATCGGCTATAAGGCGAGCCTATACGCATTGGATTATTTTGGTCTGGAGTTAGGTCCGGAAGAGACTTCACTTCGTCAAGACGAGGAACTGGTATGTATTGCAGAAAATGATGCCTGTGGTTGCGATGCGATTCAATCCATTCTTTCCTGCACAATAGGGAAAGGGAACCTCCTTTTTCATCTTTGCGGAAAACAGGCATTCTCCTTTTACCGCCGATCGACCGGGCAATCCGTTCGCTTGGTCCTCAAGCCGTCTTTGTCCAGGGTTGGCAGGGACAAATCCTTAGAATACTTTGGACAACTTAGCCCTCAAGAGATGTTTGATGCCGGTGAAACCCGGATCGTTCTTCCGGAGCGGGCAAAACTCTTTTCCTCGAAAGCCTGTTCCTCCTGTGGAGAAATGACAGGAGAAGCTTGGATGAGAATAAGAGATGGAGAACAAGTATGCTCAGATTGTTTTTCAGAGTATGATCGCTTTCATGTTTAAGACCAGGCAAGAATTGCATACCGGATAGGCATAATCAATCTCGTTTTCCAGAAAGATGATGACAATTCGCTGAGGAGGTCTTAAATTGTAGATGATGAGAACTTCAGCTACAATACACTTATGAAAACCTTCATAAGGAGCAGGATATGTCAGAAAAAACGTTGGAAATTGTAGTGATTGATTCGCAAGGCGGGGGAATGGGCCGACTGCTCGTTCAATCCATTAAAAAAATGAACCTGGATGTTCCCTACGAATTAATCGCTGTGGGGACAAATAGTATAGCAACCAGTGCCATGCTTAAAGCCGGAGCCGATCATGGAACGACCGGTGAAAACTCTGTTGTTGTCTGTGCAAAAAGAGCTGACGTGATCATCGCACCGATGGCCATATTACTCGTGGACTCCCTGTATGGAGAAATTACAGAGAAAATGGTCGCCGCTGTGGGACGGTCCAATGCAAAAAAGATTTTTATCCCCTTCACCCATAACCAGGACGTAATTGTTGGAGTGAAGGATTATACGATGACAACTCTAATTGACCTGGCTTTAAAGGAGATTGAAAGGGGAAAAGATTTTTTACTGGAATCGAAAAATGATCAGAATCGATGGAAATAAAGGTCTTTCCTCTGCTTCTCCCCCATGGTTTCCGGAGATAGAGTAAATTCTTCTATTATTGTTGCGGGTAGTGGTGATTTGGTGTTTTTACGCAAACCACCACTCCTTTTTTCTCGGTTTAGTCGTGGTGGTTGGGCGCTTTTGAAGTGTCCCCCAAATAGTAGAGCCTACATTCGTCTTTTCACCACCTTATTGGTGAAAGAACTCATGGGGTGTTTGGTATGCAAGAGAAGCATGC